>Ga0307947_1001974_pt1 | contig 16359 bp, 19 predicted proteins | sample OrgLakmetagen232_FD_201840 | JGI IMG/M metagenome (GOLD analysis project Ga0307947, IMG submission 201840) | Saline water microbial communities from Organic Lake, Antarctica - #232 | ecosystem: Environmental > Aquatic > Non-marine Saline and Alkaline > Saline | place: Antarctica: Organic Lake...
GTGTGTGTGCGCGTGCACGTATGTGTGTGCGTGCATGTGTATGTGCCTGCATGTGTGTATGTGTGTGTGTGCTTGTGTGTACGTGTGCGCTTGTATGTATAGAGTTTCTGTTCTTGCGCGTTTGTGCGAGCGCGTGGACACTCACAACAAGTGTAATTTTGTGTCAATGTGTGTGTGTGTGCGTACGTGCGTGTGTGTGTGTGTGTGTGTGTGTGTGTGTGTGCGTACGTGCGTGTGTGTGTGTGTGCCGTCACTGCACAGAGGCGCATCATACAAACATACAGACGCACCAGACAAAATGACAACTAAGTGCACCACACAGGCAAACTTGCAAGCGCACCCGACAACATGACAGCTGCGTCTCTCATGCAACCCACTGCCCCTTCCACCACAGGAGGGTGGAGCTGATAGGGCTGGATGCCGTGGCGGTGTATGATGCGCGACATCCACGTTATCACTTCAGCCCCCAGGCGCAGGAGCTGTGTGTGTGTGTGTGAGTGCGTGTGTGTTTGTGTGTGTGTGTGTGTTTGTGTGTGTGTATGTGTTTGTGTGTGTGTGTGTAGATGTGTGCGCGTGCATGCGAACAAGCTCAACATACCCACTGAACACAGCTCCTGAAAACATGCTGTTACCCATCCCTACCCTAACCCACCTCAGCAGCCGGACCGGAAGAGTGTAAAATAGCAGCAGCAGCCTTGCTGTTATTACCCACTCCTAACCTAACCCACCTCAGCAGCCTGACCAGAAGAGTGAGAACCAGCAGCAGCAGCCTTGCTGTTGTTACCCACCCCTACCCTAACCCACCTCAGCAGCCTGACCAGAAGAGTGAGAGCCAGCAGCCTTGCTGCCACTGGGGGGCCTATGGCTGCTTGCACTCGGCTCCTCACTCGCAGAGCTCGCGTGGTCTGTCAAAGGCGATCCCTCTGTCGCAGCTGTTGCTGGCGACGATGGCGAAGACGAAGGCTTGCGCTGTTGTTGCAGCTGATGGCGTGCTAGGGCCATGACCTTCACTAAGCAGGCCTGGCAGGTGCCTGTGGTGTGTGTGTGTGTGTTTGTGTGCATATTTGTCTGTTTGTTTGCGCAAGAGTGTGCTAGGGCCATGACCTTTATTAAGTAGGCCTGGCAGGTGCCTGTGGTGTGTGTGTGTTTTGGTGCGTGTTTGTTGATTTGCGCAAGTGTGTGCTAGGGCCATGACCTCCACTATGCAGGCCTGGCAGGTGCCTGTGGTGTGTGTGTGTGTGTGTGTGCATGTGTGTGTATTTGCGCGAGTGTATGCTAGGGCCACACCCTTCACTAAGCAGGCACAGGCCTGGCAGGTGCCTGTGGTATGTGTGTATATGTGTGTTTGTGCGAGTGCGTGTGCGTGTAAGTGTGTATATTTGTGTATGTCTGTGTGTGTATTTTTGTGTGCTTGCGCAGATTGGTGTCCATGTCCGTGTGTGTATATGTGTGTATGCCTGTATGGGCACTTCTGTGTGCTTGCGCGTGTGTATGTATGTGCGTGTATGTGCGCATGTGTGTATGCCGGTGTGCGTTTTTCTGTGTGCGTGCGCAGATTGGTGCCCATGTGTATCCATACTGAGCGTCATGTTTTACACCTGTGCATGTAAATCGTAAATCAGTGTATGTGTAATGTGTATGTGTGTGGTATGTGTGTGTACCTTTGTATGTGCGTGCGTATGAACCTGTGTTATTGCCTTAATGTGCACATATTCATGTGTGGACTGATGAGCAGCGCAATCTGTATGTGCACACAACGCACATGTGTGTATGTGTGTGTGTGTGTGTGCATGCGTGCGTGCCTGTGTGGGGGGAAAGGGGGTTTACATTTGTGCTCAACTATTCTCAACGATAGTGGAGCACAAATGTAAAGCCTACTTCGTACTGTCGAATACTGTGTGTGCATGCGCATCGTGGAGAAATGAACACACACAGTATATATACGCAAAGTCAGCAGTGCACACATGGTTAGGGCATATGCCATGTCGCTTTTCTAGGGTTGGCCAGGACCATATATATGTACAGTGTTTAAAAGGTGATTCTTTGGCAGAAATTTATCAAATATACGTAGGGCTGGCCAGAACCGTATGTGTACACCGTACACGACCGTGTGTATGATATTTCCCCTGCGAAAAATACCGTATACACACTGTAATCAGTGTTGTGCACCTGACGCTTGACGGCGTCAATGGTAAATGACGCTGACGGCGTAATTAATGTCAAATTGACGGTGAAAATAGTAAATTACGCCGTCAATCGTCAGGGTTTAGTGACGGTAACGTTGTTATTTACGATCGTACACGGAGTCAATATATGATTCCAATTAACCCTACTCTCTTCTAAAAGAGAAAAGGCCCTACCTGCAATTTTGCTGTCGACCATGTTCACACTGATTGTACACCTGTCAAGGTAGCAAGCATGTACACACATCGGGCTGTCAGTAGCTGTCCGACAGAGCTCGCCCTGAATTCAAACAAACACACGCATGCACGCACGCACACACACGTATGCACGCACGCTCGCATCTATGCACGTACACACGCACATGTATACACACTTGGGCTGTCAGTAGCTGTCAGACAGGGTTTAGCCCTGGGTTCAAACATACACACGCACCCACCCACACACACGTACGCACGCACACACACACACAAGCCTGCACGCACGCACATTTGCACGCACGCACGTATGCACGTACACACGCACATGTACGCACACACAAGGTACGGACACATGCGCACACATATACCACACACCTAGGTTTGGCCAGAGCCGCACATATACTCCGTATTTGACCGTGTAATTGGTGATTTCTCTGCCAAAAATACCGTATATACACCATACATATTTGGTTCTGGCCAACCCTACACATATCACAAATAACACCCACGGAAGAAGTGACAGACATCTTTCTGACATGGGAATATGAACACGTACATGTGCGCACAGAACACACTCACCCATCCACACGTGCACCTGCAGCCTGCCTAATCATCCGACGCTCCTGCGTTAAACCTCACCTATCTTCAATGCTTGCAATTGCAGCTTGCGCCAGGGCATGCAGCTCCTGTGCATACATGTGTGTGCTTGCGTGTGTGTATTTTTGTGTGTGTGTTTGTGTGTGTGTGTGCTTGCATGTGTATAATTGTGTGTGTGCTTGCATGTGTGTATGTGTGTGTGCTTGTATGTGTGTATTTGTGTGTATGTGTGTGTGTGTGTGTGTGTGAGAGAGAGAAAGAGAGAGAGAGAGAGAGAGAGAGAGAAGAGAGAGAGAGAGAGAGAGAGAGAGAGAGAGAGAGAGAAAGAGAGGGAGGAGAATCACTGACTGACACACCCACCCACCTGATGCTCTAAACAAGTGCCATACCGACGCAGCAGAGGCACTTGCAGCTGCCAATGTAGAGTGGTGGAAGTGCCACGCCCTCCCCCTGCACCCCCTCCATTCTTTAGCACGCTGTGCGCATACACCTGGCCTCGTTCCCTGTGTGTGTGTGTGTGTGTGTGTGTGTGTGTGTGTGCGTGTGTATGCATGTGTGTGTTTCTTCAGCATGCTATAAGTGTACACCTGGTGCTGTTCCCTGGATGCACAGTGTGTGTGTGTGTGTGCGCGTGTGTGAGTGTGTGCCCACATATACATGGTTGAGCACACCTTTGTGAGTGGCTGCTGCCTTGGCTGCTGTGCTGACCTAACACTGCCGCATGGAACTCCTCAACTTCTTTCAGCGCCTGCAGGCAAAGCAGCAGCAGAGGCTTAGTGGCGTGCAACTCAGTGCCTTAGGCTGGTGTGCTGACTGAGCACACACACACACACATATACACACACACACGGCTCCACGGAATGCCTCGATTTTCTTTCAGCGCCCACAGGCAAAGCAGCAGCAGAGGCTTAGTAGTGGCGTGCAAGTCAGCGCCCTAGGCTGGTGTGCTGACTGAGCACACACACACACACACACACACGCACACACAAACACACGGCTCCACGAAAGGCCTCGATTTTTTTTCAGCGCCCACAGGCAAAGCAGCAGCAAAGGCTTAGTAGTGGCGTGCAACTCAGCGCCCTAGGCTGGTGTGCTGACTGAACACACACACAGCCCGAAGGAATGCTTCTGTTTATTGGAGTGCCTATGCTACGGACAGCGTATATGTGTGTATGCGAGCACGTGCCAGGGTGCTAACATTGTGTGTGTGTGTGTCCTGCCTGGCGGTGTGTAAGGTGCCTTTGACACGTATAAGTAGGGTAGGCCAGAACCATATATATATGGTGTATTTACGGTATTTTTGGCAGGGAAATTACCAAATATACGGTCATATACGGTGTATATATACGGTTCTGGCCAACCCTGCGTATATGTGTGTCTGTGGAAGTAGGAATGTGTGGTGGAATGTGTATCTTTGGCTGTGTGTGCGAGTTGTGAGTGTGTGCGAGTGCTGTGATGTGTGTGCATGCTTGTTCTTGCGTTTAGATGTGTGCGCGCGTGTATATTTGTGCGCGCTCTCCACTCTCCACACTTGTGCTCTCATGTCAAGCGAGGCCACCACAATTGCTATTGCATGCCCCAGCAGCCCAGGGGAACACAAACACACGCTTACACACCACACACACGTATAGGCAAACTTACACCCACACAAACACACGCTCACACACACACCACGCACGTCTAGGCACACTTACACCAACACCCACAAGCACACGCTCACACACACACCACGCACGTATAGGCACACTCACACCCACACCCACAAACATACGCTCACACATACCACTCACGTATAGGCACACTAACACCCGTATCCACACAAACACACACTTACACACACCACGTACGTCTAGGCACACTCACACCCACACCCACACACGCTCACACACACCACTCACGTATAGGCACACTTACACTCACACCTACAAACTCACGCTCACACACACACACCACGCACGTATAAGCACACTTACACCCACACCCACAAACATACGCTCTCACACACCACTCACGTATAAGCACACTTACACCCACACCTACAAACACACGCTCACACACACACCATGCACGTATAAGCACAATTCCACCCACACCCACACACGCTTACACACACCACTCACGTAAAGGCACACTTACACCCACACCCACACAAACACACGCTTACACACCACACACACATAAGGGCACACTTACACCCACACCCACCCACACCCAGCTATACCCACACCCACATTCACACCCACACCCACACTCACACCCACACTTGCACACACCCACAAACATACACTGAAACAAACGCCCTTGCCTGTGCATACTCAGGGGGGCTGCCACACTCCTTAATGCACGCTTCAACAGCCAAAGGGAACATGAAGACCCGGCCGTCAAGGCCCTCTGCCGGGCTGTTGATCTGCAGAGAGGCACGCAAAAAGTATGGAAGGCAGAGGGTTGAATCATGAAGAAATATGGCTAGGGTTGGCCTGAACCACATATATATATATACGGTATATATACGGTATTTTTTGCAGGGAAATCACCAAACATACGGCCATATACGGTGTGTATATACGGTTCTGGCCAACCCTAAATATGGCCTTCAACTCCTGCTGCGTGTGCTGCTAGAGAGAAACGCAAGATATGGGATGTTTGCAAGTAAAGGGCGCTTGAGTGCAAAAAAGCCAAGACACGGCTGCTGCAGAGCTGTTGTTGTGTTTGTCGATGGATTGTGCCCAAGAGGATTGATAAGCTGTGCACTTTGCACGGGCTGTGCACTTTGCACGGGAAGTGTAGCTGGAGAAGTGTAGCTGCACGGGAAGTGTAGCTGGAGAAGTGTAGCTGGAGAAGTGTAGCTGCACGGGAAGTGTAGCTGGAGAAGTGTAGCTGGAGAAGTGTAGCTGCACGGGAAGTGTAGCTGTGCACTTTGCACGGGAAGTGTAGCTGGAGAAGTGTAGCTGGAGAAGTGTAGCTGCACGGGAAGTGTAGCTGTGCACTTTGCACGAGAAGTGTGGATCAGCAGCTCGTGGTCATATTGCAGCACAATACAACATCTTCATGGACGTATTATGTTATTATATTTCAACTTATCGAACTTCCAGAAAATGCAATCGTCACTTATCAATATCAACACATAACATCAAATTGGTATAAAAAGGGTCGTTGATCTGCAAACACATGACAAGGGAGAGGGGAGGAAGAAGGGAGATATGCTGCCCTGATCTGCAGATCTCGATGATGCTCACATCAAGGCATACACACACACGTACGGACACACACACACATACAAACACACACAGATTGCACGCATGTAGCATTCTATTTGTGTTATATGAAGGTTGCCCTAGCCTTTAAAAAGGCTTTGTCGCCCAGCCATCCTGACACAGTGACTTACGCACATGCATACGATACCCACACGCACACACATACTACACACAAAACACACACACAGATTGCACGCATGTAGCATTCTATTTGTGTTATATGAAGGTTGCCCTAGCATTTAAAAAGGCTTTGTCTCCCAGCCATCCTGACACAGTGACTTACGCACATGCATATGATACCCACACGCACACACACACATACTACACACACACACACACAGACACACACACAGACACAGATTGCACGCATGTAGCATTCTATTTGTGTTATATGAAGCTTGCCCTAGCATTTGAAAAGGCTTCGTTGCCCAGCCATCCTGACACAGTGACTTACGCACATGCATATGATACCCACACGCACACACATACTACACACACACACGCACACGCACACGCACAAACACACACGTGCAGGCTCTCTCAGCATTGTCATCTGGCTTGAGCGAGCTATTGGGGCACAAGCATTAGAACACACACACATACACGCACGTGCAGGCTCTCTCAGCATTTCTACCTGCGCTTTAACGAGCTGCCTGAGCACAAGCATCAGCTCTTTGTGGTTCACTGGGAGCGTCAGGTCTCTAATTCGCTGCAGCCCGTTCTCGTAGTCTGAGCTGCAGTCGCCTATGTGTGAGTGTGTGTGTGTGTGTGTGTGCGTGTGTGTGTGTTTGTGTAATTGCGTGTGTGAATGCAAACGTGTGTTCTCGTAGTCTGAGCTGCAGTCGCCTATGCGTGAGTGTGTGTTTGTGTAACTGTGTGTGTGGATGCAAACGTGTGTGTTTGAGTGAAACAGTGAATGACGTGCGCTTGTGCTTGATGTGTGCTCACCCCACGTGTCTGTCTCATGCAATGAGGGAGGCTTGCTCCAAGCTTTGAAAAGCAATTGAGTGTGTGTGCCTATGTGTGTGTACATGTCTGTCTGTGTCTGTGGTGTGTGTGTGTGTGTTTGTGTGTGTATGTGTGTGTGTGTGTGTGTGTGTGTGTGTGGTGCGTGTGTGTGCTTACCCCAGCTCGTGGCGTTGCTGCGTGCAATCAGAGCTTCGTCCAACGCATGGAGCCAAGAGAGAGGGGGAGACAGGGGCTCAGGGTCTGTGCTACTCTGGACAGCTTCCAGTATTTCTGCACAGTGTGCGTGTGTGTGTGTGCGTGTATGATTGCGCGTGTTTGTGCATGTGGGTGTGTGCATGTGGATTGTAGGTTTGTGCATGTGGAATCAAACAAACCCCACTCTCAGTGTAAAGTGTAAAGTAAAATAAAGGGAAAAGAGAGAAGCAGCTGCGCTTGCCCCAAAAGACTGCGAGGAGCTTGCCATGTGGGATGGATTGATCTCTACGTCAGTGCCAAGTTTGAAAAAGGGAAGAAGCAGCCATGCTCACCTAAAAAGACGCCGATGAACTTGCCGTCTGGGGGGGGCTCTACGTCAGTGAACAGCGCTTGCAGTTGGTTTGGGGATAAGGGCAGGCCCTGGAAGAATGCAGGCATAGGTGGTACTCGACCTCACATCATATGTACGATGAAGGTGCGTGCTACGTGGATGTGTAGTGTGCAGTGCGCAGTGTGTGATGTGTGAATGGGGCAGCAGCTAAATCAGGGGGTAAGGGTAGGCCCTAAGGAAGTGGCACGATTGCTTGCTTCTTGCATTTTTTGCACTGATATTTATAAGATGTCGGTGCGTGCTATGTGGGTGTGCAGTGCGCAGTGTGCGATGTGAGATTCAGGTAGCAGTTGGGTCCGGGGTAAGCCCTAAGGAAATGCATTACAAGTACTTACCTTTTGCATTTTTTGCACTGATATAATAAAATGTCTGTGCTATGTGGGTGTGCAGTGCGCAGTGTGCGATGTGAGATTCGGGTAGCAGTTGTGTTGGAGGTAAGGGTGGGCCCTCAGGAATTGTGTACTTACTTGTTACATTGCAAGCACATAATTCCACATCATAGTCACATCATATCACATGCATTCATGCTAGTTTGATAGCAGTGGATACAACACAGACATGAATTTTGCTTCACACACGAACAAGCATACTAAAAAGTAGTACAATGTATACACTGACGACAAAGTAGAACCTAACATACCGGTACTAGTTATAAAAGTTTTCATATGGGGAGTGGGCCCTGTAAAGGGAATGCGCATGCTCGTTGCTGTGGAAACAGTGTGACAGTGTGACAGTGTAACAGTGTGACAGTGTGACAGTGCGCATGCTCGTTGCTGCGGAAACAGTGTGACAGTGTGACAGTGTGGCAGTGTGACAGTGCGCATGCTCGTTGCTGTGGAAACAGTGTGACAGTGTGACTGTGCGCATGCTCGTTGCTGCGGAAACAGTGTGACAGTGTGACAGTGTGACAGTGTGACAGTGTGACAGTGTAACAGTGTGGCAGTGTGACAGTGCGCATGCTCGTTGCTGTGGAAACAGTGTGACAGTGTGACTGTGCGCATGCTCGTTGCTGCGGAAACAGTGTGACAGTGTGACAGTGTGACAGTGTAACAGTGTGACAGTGTGACAGTGCGCAGGCTCGTTGCTGTGGAAACAGTGTGACAGTGTAAAACAAAGTAGGCAGGCACTTAACAACAGCAGAGTCTGTGAATGGCAGCCAGCACGGCAGGCGAGATTAGACCACTCATGCTATCACGTAGCACACGGATGATGAACATCTTTTTTTCCACTGACAACTCCATATTATTGGTGTACCTCTGACTGGCAAGCCTTCAGAACTTGTGGCAGCACAATGAACTCTGACAGCCATCCTGTCCGTGCACCGTCATGCTGAGGCATACGAGCATGGCTGGGCGCCCTGTGCGTGTGTATGTGTGTGTTTTTGTCTGTGCACATGCGCATGCATTCTTGCATGCGTGCGTGCATGAATGCACACACATGTGTGTGTATGTGTGTGTACTGTGTATGTAAGTGTATGCGTGCATGCATGCTTGCTTTTGTGTGTGCGTGCATGCGTGTGCGTGTGCATGTGCGTGCGCGCATGTGTGTGCGTGTCGTGTGCATGAGCGTGTGCATGTGCGTGCGCGCATGTGCTTGCGTGTTGTGCGTATGTGCGTGTGTGTATATGTGTGTGCGCATGTTTGTGTGAACATGTGTGTGTGTGTGTGTGTGAACATGTGTGTGTGAACATGTGTGTGTGTATGTGTGTATGTTTGTGTGTGTGTGTGTGTGTGTGCGCGTGCGTGCGTGCGTGCGTGCGTGCGTGCGTGCGTGCGTGCGTGTGTGTGCGTTGGGGAGTGTGCTTACCGCAAGCCTTCGTTCGTCTTTTGCAGCATCGTCCTGTCATATTTACTCAGTTGCGTCTGCAGGTCATTTGCGTGCAGTGCCACGCGTCTGCAGTGCAGTGCCACGCGTCTGCTGGAACATGAGGAATTAGACGCAGGCTTTTGCAAATGGAGATGTCTCCGGGTCAGTCCTTGCATGGCGTGCACTCTTTATAAATTTTTAAACATTCATAAAATTTAACTGAAAGGACTAAAGGAGACGAAAAGCTGCGATCTTACCCGATGATCATTAGCCACCACCCTTCCCCATGCATGAGGAGAGAAGCACATTGCACTGCTACAGCAAAATGGAGGCTTAGCAGCAAACTCCGGCCAGCATCCCAGCAAGCCATCAATGCCCAAGACCTGACGTTTGCCAGCCCCCTTGCCGCGTCTGTATCCAATCCTAGCTTCAGCAGCAGAGTAGCTGCCAGGGCTTCAGCAATCGCAGGGGCTTCTGTGCAAGAGCAACTCCCGCAATGGCAATGCGATTTAAGGATTGAACTTGCGCACTCCTCAAACAAGCTTGACCTCACGGACTGCCGCCTGACCCAAGTCCCTTTAGGAGTGTTCGAGCTTGTTGACCTGGAGGTGAGATCTGATCCTCCAAGCTTTAATGGTTATTCGTCATATCAGGCACAAGCACGAGCACGCACACACGCACACACACACACACACACACACACACACACACACACACACACTCACACACACACACACTCACAACAACACACACACACACACACACACAACACACACACTCAGGCAAACACACATGTACACACACACTCAGGCAAACACACATGGACACACACACGTACACACATACACACATGCACACATCAGGACCTATCGTTGGCTGGCAACTGCTTGGAAAGCTTGCCCCCTCAGCTTGGTCAGCTCACCAACTTGAAGCGTTTGGGCCTGGCCGGCAACCGCCTCACCCAACTGCCTGATGCTTTAGGGCAGCTGAAGCAGCTGGAGGGCCTGTGGCTGCATGGCAACCTCCTCCAGGTGACTGTGTGTGTGTGTGTGTGAGAGAGAGAGAGAGAGAGAGAGAGAGAGAGAGAGAGAGAGAGAGAGAGAGAGAGAGAGAGAGAGAGAGAGAGAGAGAGAGAGAGAGAGAGAGAGAGTGTGAGTGTGAGTGTGAATTTGAGTGTGTGTTTAAGTATGTGTGTGCAACGATTTATCTGACCCCTGCTAACTTTGATGCAAGCTGTGCACGCGATCATGCGGCGCATGCATGCTGGCCAGAATCGTGTGCACATCGCATATGACCACAAAATTTGCTTGCCAATTACATTGAATACTTACATGGCTCTGGCCAACCCTGCGCTTAAGCAATAGTGGACTTAGTGTGCACTATTTGTGGGATGGGCCAGAATCTTTACACGGATGCGATGTGCGTACGGTCTTTAAGATACTGAACTTAGTTATGACGGTCTCCCCCCAAACACACACACCTTGGGCAGGCCAGCTCAAGAGCATATGAATCATATGATATGATGGTAAACGGCGAACGCACAGTTCTCGCAACTTGAACGCTGCGCATTCCAAAAGAAGAGTCACTTGGTCAAAAAAGAAGAATCACTTCCCAACGAATTGACAGGTGCCCACAAGCATATGCCTAACAGTAGAACGGGCACGTGTTCTCAAACACCTAGTACAAGAGTCAAACCTGTCTGCATGACCTCCTTCGCATGGTACGGCTAGGGACTCTAGGACCCTCTGCTGTTGCTTGTCATCCTCCACATCAGTCGCACTTCTTGTTAACATACGTACACACACATACGCACACGCATACACACATATGCACATGCATACACACACACAAAAACACACGCAAACACACACACACAAACACACACACAAACACACACACACAGCACACAACACACACATACGCACATCAACACAGGATCTACCCGGCCCATGTTTGAAACACCTCACGAACCTCACAACTCTGGTGGTGTCTGGCAACTGGCTTAGTGCTCTGCCTGACTCCATAGGGAATTGTGCCAGCCTGCAAGAGCTCACTGCTGCGGTGGGTGGGTGGGTGGGTGTGAGGTCTAATAGGACTCCTAAGGTCATGCGTCGGCTTGCGAGCTTGTCATTGACGGTTGGGTGAAAACTTTGCCAGCTTGAACGCGCTCTCTGCCGCAGTGGGTGGATTATGGGGTCTCGTAGGACACTAAGTTTGTGCGCGAGTTTGCAAGCTTGCGCTTGGCGGGTGGTAGGGGACTGTGCCAGCATGAAATGGCTCTATGCTGCGGCGGGTGAGTCTAAGGTCTAATAGAACTCCTTTGGTCCCTAATTTGTGTGTGCGCGAGATAGCGAGCTTGGGTCTGGTAGGTGGGTGGGGACTGTGGCAGCGCTCGGTGGGTGTGAGGCAGCGTTGTAGGCAACATTGTTGTTAACTGTGCCAGCTTGAAAGGGCTCACTCTTACGGCGTGTGGGCCCAATAAGGTTCTTAATAATACGGTGCGTGAGCTTGCTTGCGTGGCTAGGAGAGCAGGTGAGCATATGCCAGCCTGGTGCAATAGGCACAGTCTTTATTATTTGGCGCAGCTGCCCTCCAGCATCGGCTGCCTGTCGGCACTGCAGAAGCTCACCCTAAGATGAAATATTTTTTTGCTGGAACGGCAGCAGCCGCCTCAGGAAGCCTGATCACGTGTCTTGAAATTGCGCCTACATTTGGCACACATATGTAGGGTTGGCCAGAACCGTATATATACACCGTATATGACCGTATATTTCTTAAAATCCCTGCCAAAAGTACCGTATATACACCGTATATATATGGTTCTGGCCAACCCTACACATATGGCACACATTTGGCACACATTTGGCACACATTTGGGACAAATTTGACACATATTTGGCATAACAGGGCAACCAGTTGGAGCAGCTGCCCTCCAGCATCGGCCGCCTGTCGAGACTGCAGAAGCTCACGCTGAACGGCAACTGCATTCGATCCCTGCCCTCTGAAACAGCTGGGCTTTGCAACCTAAGAGAACTGTGGCTACAGGTGAGGCCAATTAGTCAGTCAATCAGTCAGTGAGTTAGGCAGTTATTGAATTGGGTCTAGACCAGGTGCAGATTATGTCCTGGTGTCCTTTAAGGGCTGAGATGTCCTGATGCCCTGAAAGGGCTATGTCCTGATGTCCTGATATCCTGAAAGGGCTGAAGATGGCCACAGCTGGAATGGTTCCTTTGACTGTGTCTATAATGATGGATTACAAGCAGACGACCATTTTAAGAGAGCTGAGTGTGTCGCTGCAGGTGATAACGAGTCCTTGCAATTGGGTTTAGATAGGTGCGGTATCGGCAGGAGTAGTTTTGAGAGGGGAAGAAAGAGACAGAGAGAGGGAGAGAGGGAGAGAGGGAGAGAGAGAGAGAGAGAGAGAGAGAGAGAGAGAGAGGGAGGGGGAGGGGGAGGGGGAGAGAGAGAGAGAGAGAGAGAGAGAGAGAGAGAGAGAGAGAGAGAGAGACAGAGAGAGAGAGAGGGAGAGAAAGAGCTGAGTATGGCTACAGCAGATTTGAGCTTAAATCCTGTGAGCAGCTCTGTGTGCCAATCCATATACTCACACGCGCACATCCGCCCCCCCCCTTTAACCATCCACACACACACACACACACACACGTCTACTGACACACACATGCATGGTATCAGATGGCTGAAGGCTACAGGCAGCCTCAGCCGTGGCAGCCGTGTAGTCAGCTTCATGAAATTTAGGGGCACTCACGCATGCACGCACGCACATATACAGACAGAAACACACACACACGCACGCAAGCTCATGCACGTATACACTCACATATACACACAAACACACAAACGCACACACACAGGGCAATGCGCTGGATGGCAGCTGTCTCGACAGCTGGCTGCCTCAGCTGCAGTGTCTGCAGCAGCTGTCACTAGCTGACAATCAGCTGGCACAGCTCCCTGCGCACCTGACCCAGCTGTCACAGCTGTCCAAGCTGTGGCTGTACGGCAACTGCCTCAGGTACACGTGTGTGTGTGTGTCTATGAGTGTGTGAGTGCATGCGTCATCTCCCTCTGTTTCCGCATCACCAAGAAACGCACGGAGACGGAGACCAAGTGGTTTTTCTTCAATGAGGAAGACAGCTACCATTCGTGTGGTACGGATGGGTTGACATCTCTGGCATTAGCTGTAGGAACACACACCGACTTCCATACCATGCTGCTCCTTGTTACCCCTCCCATACCATGCTGCTGCCGTCTATGGCAGTTGCTGTTAGACTCCACGCCGCACCCAATCCAAACCTTCTGTCAAAGTCCAGGTGTCACACCTGTTAGAGGCCCCTCCTAATATGTTCACTGATAAGAGTGGCGCGTGTATGAGCCCCCTCCTAATGAGTTCACTGACAAGAGTAGCGCGTGCATGAGCCCCTTCCTAGGTTGTTGATTGGACACAGTATGAACATGCCCCCCCCTATAATGTCCACTAAATAGAGTATGCACACACTCTGTGCTCCCCCCCCCACTGGTTTGCTCACTGGATAATATGTGCTCATGCTTTCCTTACTGGGTCTTGAGGAAGTTTGGTTGCAAACGCATACACTCGATCGGCTACGTTGCTAAACTTGTCCGTAACAAATGTGTAGGGTTGGCCAGAACCATACATACGGTGTATATACGGTATGTCTGGCAGGGAAATCACCAAATATACGGTCATATACGGTGTAAATTGATTGGGTTAGAAAGGTCAAAATTTGACAGTTCCGACCAACCCTACAAATGTACCCTTTCCAGTTCTATTACCAATTCTCGTCGAGAGCCAGTTGCAGGCCAAACCTGCAACCCTCCTAATCCAGTTGGTTTCATAAAAAGAAAGAGAAAATACTACGCAGGCAGTGAAAACCACTTCCCACATTAAGGAAAAGGAGCAACCCAAGTAACGGGTACCGTAAAACTCCTCCACCAAAAGAAAAGGAAAAAATTAATGGGGATCAAGAGGTTGCAGGCTTGACCTGAAACTGGCTCCTGATGACAGTCGATAATAGTACTGGACAATCTTACGGTGGAGGAGTTTAACGGTACTGAATACCAAAGTGGCTCCTTATCCATGATGAATGCAGGCGTTGGTTGTTACTTCCTGCGCAGTCTGTCTGAACAAGGTACAAACAAGCAAGAGTTTTCCTTGCTGCCCCCAATCCATGCGGGAGCGCTCATGATATGTCCACACGACGAGTTCTGCAAGCGCTCAGCTGCTGCATGCTAGTTGTTTCTAGTCTTCTTAAGCAGGGGTGAGTCTCTTCTGTATTCCAAACAGAAACCCCTCCTTGCCCTGGACAGGCTTCCTCGCTTGGAAAATGGTACAAAAAATGAAAAACGCTTGTGTTCCATATTCTGTGCAGGAGCCCCCTCCTTGCCCTGGACAAGCTTCCTCGTTTGGAATCATGCTGGATGGAAGGCAATCCGCTAGAAGGTGCTGCTGTGGCCTCCATGCTAGCAGGAGTACCACAGGTGGGTTAAACTGCCTCATTTTATCTTGCACACACACACGCACACAGGCACACACAAACGAAACACACAAGCACATTCATAAACAAGAGTTAGTGCTGCTGTTGTCTCTACGCTCACAGGAGCATCATGTGAGTTCGCCTTGCTTTCACAACAAAACACACACACAAACAAACATACACACACGGTCGGTTTGTGCAAGTATTTTGTGTGCTAAGAGAGGCGTTCAGGATGGTGTTGCTGTTGCCCTTATGCTAGAAAAATCGCCTGAGCTCAGTTTGTTGTTTACGACAGCAATACAACACATACGTCATACCAATGTTGTGTGTGTCAGTGCTTGTACGCTTGGTGATTTCCTTCATAAAAAGCATAGAACCTTGCAACTGCTTTGTAACAATCTATGCCCTCGTTTTCTTATTTCTACTATCCTGATGGCTTGATGAAGCTGATAGAACGTGTGACGCTGACCTCGGTCGCTACTCTGTTCTGTTCTGTTCTTTCTAAGAGGACCTTAGTCAGGAAAAACGATGATACGTTGCATGACGAGATAGCTATGGCATGTGCCCCGATCCTTACCTTTTAAGAGGGCACCTTTTCGAGATTATGGTGAAACAGAACGGCACACCGCAGGTGCCATAGCGGAAGTATGTGCTCTGTTCCATTCGTTTTTGAATACGTGATTAAAGAAAATAAAGAACCAAGATAGATGGCGCACCATGTCATGAGATAGCTAAGAGACGTTCATAGATACCACTTTGTGTGACAGCTATGAGACGTTCGTAGACACCATTTCATGTGACAGCTGATGAGGCGTGTTCCGTTCCTCTTGAGATGGAAATTTAAGTACAGAGAAACACTCCCCATAATTACTGCTGATGAGACGTGCTCTGTTCATTTTGAGATGCAAAATTAAGTACAAAAACACATTCCCCACAAATACTAAGGAATAGGAGCCACTTTGGAAGCAGGTATCCTGAAGGTCCTCCACCATAGAAAGATTGGAGGATCAATGGTGATCAGGAGGGTTGCATCTATCTATCCATTTATCCATCCATCCATCCATCCATCAGTCAATCAATCAATCAATCAATCAATCAATCAATCAATCAATCAATCAGTCAATCAATCAATCAATCAATCAATCAATCAATCAATTATCATCAATAAATCAATATATAATTAAATCAATCAATCAATAAATGAATAAATGAATAAATAAATCAAGCAAGCAAGAAAGCAATTTATTAATCAATCAATC
>Ga0307947_1001978_pt1:0-15000 | contig 16355 bp, 10 predicted proteins | sample OrgLakmetagen232_FD_201840 | JGI IMG/M metagenome (GOLD analysis project Ga0307947, IMG submission 201840) | Saline water microbial communities from Organic Lake, Antarctica - #232 | ecosystem: Environmental > Aquatic > Non-marine Saline and Alkaline > Saline | place: Antarctica: Organic...
TGCTCTTGCGAGCGTGGGCCAATTTCTCAGACTGTGGTTTTTCAAGGAGGGTTTTTCTGTTTTAGGCAGGAGTTTTCCTTTTCCCAGTCTTTTAGGTTTTTTTCCTTCATTCTGTCAGGCCCTTGCTAAGGACCGTGTAACAACCCCCACCAAAAAAAAAAAATAAATATGGACGGATGCTCGCCCTTCGTGTAAATAAACTGCTCATAAGTCATATTGCTTATAACACAAATTACAAGGAGTGTTAACAAGGCACGGCCAATTGGATGTCAATAAATAGTCACAAAAATGAAGAGGCTGCCAGCTGATGCTAGAAACTAGGGACTGCCCTAGAAACGAAAACAAAAAAACAGGCATCAAACAAAGCCGGCACAAAATATTGTACATTTTGGCAACCCGACTATATGCACATTGGTTGAAACAATTGGAGCAATGATAGGGGCAACCACATGCGTGTTGCAACTCAAACCCAATGGAAATGAAAGCTTTTGCCAGGTGCCACTCACCAGAGCCAAAAAAAAAGAACCCACAACACCGACCTTCCTTTTTGTATAACCCCTCTATTTGTTTAGGAATCCGTTCACTTTTTCAACGGTCAACAGCATGATCCCGTTAGCTGGAGCAGCCCGCATAAGGCATGGCGTAAATCCCCGATAGAAACGCTTGACGCCTCCTTCTTGCCACAGCAACTGCACCATTAAAATAAAAGTGAGCTTCTGTCATTATGTGCTGATGGAGGAAGGTGTTAAAAAATGGACACCCTTAACTTGTACAGCAAACACGAGAAGGAGAGCTAGACAATTCTTCGTAGCTTTTTCATGCAATATTTGTGACACAACTACGTGTAAGGGAGGTGACTATCTGCCTGCATAGTTCCACTTTGTTTGAACATTCTTTCCTTTTGTGCAATGCCACAGCAATTAGATGAATTGGACTGAGGTGGGGGGAGTTGTGACGCATATTTTTAATCAACCAAGCCTGCCTGAAAAAGTGAATCAGTAAGCAATTGCTCCATCTTTCCCCTCACAATTCGCAGACATTCCGTTGTGAAAGTTCTCAGGGTGTCTGGTTTATACCACATACCCTCTTACCTTGGCAGTGCTGACGACATCCTTGTACTTGCGCTCGCCCTTGATCAGGCTGTCCGTTTGCATGGCACTCTTGATGCAATCCACGGGAAAAATAGCACACCAATAGGTCGTGCCTCCAAGGCCTGCAGTTATGCAGGCAGTCGCATAAATGGCAGTTTTTTCTCCATATTTCAATCCGCTATATGCTGGGTGTGGAATTTAATTGCACCTTAAACCGGAATGGCTGTAAGGTGCCAACTGTTCCTTATCAGGTGTGGGGGAGCAGTAACACTGCCTGGGTAATTCATGCTAGCAAGCAACCTAATAAGGGTGGCGAGTCGGTCAGGTCTCTGTGCATCTGTTCTGGTACGCCTATATCATACGATCTTGCGTGTGTGTGTTTGTGTATGCGAGTATGAGGGCGAGCTGCATGTGCGTGTGTGTGTGTATGTATGTATGTATGTGGGTTTATATGGAAATAGACATGAACATGTTTGCAGGTGTAAATTCCAGCCATGTGTGTTTCTATACAAATGGACAAGAGCATCTTTGAGGGCGAGCGTGCACTTCAGCTGATTGATGTGTTTTCACATGCAAATGCTTACGAGCGGGGTACACCCCAGCCACTGGTCTGTCTAAGGGAACCTGTCTAAGGGAACTAGCAATTGCATTCATGGTGAGTTACAACCTTCTCCCTCCGCTTATTACTCAACCTGAGACTTCTACAAACCCTGGGCGTTGTGTAACGAACCCTCAGAGTACTTTGAGGCTCTGGCAAACGTTGTTGAGCAGGAGTAGACAAACAACGATATGCCAACGTCAGCTGCAACAAGTGATGTTCTTCAGTGCTAAGCCCAAAACACCAATTTAGAAATGGTTGAATACGGATCTGGCTACCTTCACAACACCTATAGAAGGAAGAGACACAGCCAGCTCCCCCCCCCCCCTCTCACTTGCTTAGCCCAGCATTGTAGGTACAAAACCAACACGTATATATTGCTGAAAGTGTTGCACGTACCTTTTTAAAATTTAAGCCAAGGAATCACGCCACAATGCATCCCCACTCTTACCAGCAGAGCCCAAACCCACCCATCCCCACTCTTACCAGCAGAACCCAAAACCACCCAGCCTGGGATCTCCGCTGCGGTGCAGTTGTGCTTCCTCATATATGCGGCCTTCAGCATCTCAAAATTCCCTAGGTAGATGGCGTTGGCGGGCGTGTTCCGTAACAGTGTGGCTCCTAAACCCTGCAGAGCATAAAGGTGTCATAGGTGAGTTGTGTGTTTGTGTGGGTGTGGGTGTGTAATGTGTGTGTTTGTGTGTGTAATGTGTAGGGTTGGCCAGAACCGTATATATACACCGTATATGACCGTATATTTGGTGATTTCCCTGCCAAATTTACCGTATATACACCGTATATATATGGTTTTGGCCAACCCTAGTAATGTGTGTGTAATGTGTAATGTGTGTTAGTGTGTGTGTGTACACGCGTGTGTGACTGAATCATCCTAGCACCTGCCAGGTAAAGGGCATTGGCAGGTGCAAATTGCAACAGCATGGCTCCCAAATTCTGCGGAACGTGTGTGCTGTTGGTCTGGAACCGTTTTCAACTGTCGCATAGACAGCAGGAGCGCAGGAGCGCGCTTGCGCACTGCACTGGACCACAAAAGAACGTTTGTGCTGTTGGTCTGGAACCGTTTTCAACTGTCGCATAGACAGCAGGAGCGCGCTTGCGCACTGCACTGGACCACAAAACCACCATGTTTGTCTTTATGTTGGACCACAAAATGTTTGTCTTTAGACCACCCATGTTTGTCTTTATGTTGGACCACAAAGTGTTTGTCTATTAGACCACTCATGTTTGTCTTTATGTTGGACCACAAAACCACCCATGCTTGTCTTTATGTTGGACTATAACTACGGAGTTTGATCATGGCGTGGCCCACTATATGGTCATGACCCACTATATGGTCATGGCATGAACCACTGCAAGTTTTAAGTAACGTAGTTTGAGTAACGTAGTTTGATCATGGCATGACCCACTATATGGTCATGGCATGAACCACTACAAGTTCGAGTAACGTAGTTTGAGTAACGTAGTTTGATCATGGCGTGAACCACTACAAGTTTGAGTGACGTAGTTTGAGTAACGTAGTTTGATCATGGCGTGAACCACTACAAGTTTGAGTGACGTAGTTTGAGTAACGTAGTTTGATCATGGCATGACCCACTATATGGTCATGACCCACTATATGGTCATGGCATGAACCACTACAAGTTTGAGTATAAACGTAGCATTAATGACCAATGGACGACGGGGGTCTGTGACAAGCATAAGTACAAATAACAATTTACTTATCGCTCAATCTCCGGGTTAATCATCGTGGCCGTTACGCTACAGGGTCGAGGTTGGGGGGGAGAGGCAAGCATATGGCTGGACTGGCATGCACAGGGCTAGCAAGAACCATGAACACATACTTTTGAGTATGGCTGTCAGTGGCGCACACACAGCAATGGTTATGGCGTAACTATAGTTATGGCGTCAGTCAGTGGCGCACACACAGCAATGGTTATGGCGTAACTAAAATCATGGCGTCAGTCAGTGGCACACACACAGCATTAGTTATGGCATGCGCGGGGCTGACCAAATTCGTGAAAAAATACCTCAAGCATGACTGTCACTAGCAACACGGCAGCAAAAATATGGTGATGGCTGTAACTGGCATGCACAAGGCTGACCAGAACCGTGGAAAAACACATCACATATCACTGTCGCTGACACACACACACACACACACACACACACACACACACACACACACACACACACACACACACACACACACACACACACACACACACACACACACACACACACACAAACACACACACACACACACACAAACACACACACACACACACACACACACACAGCAGCAGCAGCAGCAGCAGCAGCAGCAGCAGCAGCAAAGCTTAGCGATGGCTGTAACTGGCATGCACAGGGCTGGCAAAAGTGTGTGAAAGTGTACACAAATGACTGATTATATTTTGGTAAATGTGCATTGCGTGCTAAGCTTCAGCATGAATTGTGGATCTGGCTAACTTAAACAACTGCAAGTGGTAGGGGGTAGCAGGGAAGTGCAACCCGTCCGGGGCCCGGAATAAATAACAAAATTTTGGGCTGCCCCGGAAATTTGCAGGGACGACGGCCCCTGTGATTCCGGGGTACCCGGTAAAATTATAAATGTAGTTCCGGGTGATTTGCAGTGAATTTTGGAAATGACAGTGAGAATGACACTGTGAGAATGGGAAGAAGAGTTAAAGGTCAGCCAGCAGGAAGGGGGAGAGTGAGCCTTCCCAGCAAGGGGCTCCCCCTCCTGACCAGGCCTCCCTTCAAAGCGAGTGCTGGGCTTGAGTGCTTGCATGGCTGAAGACTGAATGAAAATCTCTCCAGATGGAAGTCCCCCGCTCCTCCTCCCTCTGCTCCCCCCCCTCCCCCTGCCCCAGGCCTTGATGAGGCCTCAACTCGCAGCCATGCGTGAACCTCGAGCGATGTCAAGCAAACGCGGGCACAAACACATACGCACAAGGCGAACACATACACACATGCATACACACAAACATGCACGCACGCACACACACACGCACACGCGCACACACACACATACAATACACACACACAAGCATTAACATCGTGCTTGGGGCTGGGGGCGACAGCCCCCGGCCTGGGAATTTTTACAACACCCTGAATAACTTTGAAAGCAGTTCCGGGGAACCCTGAAAAATTTTACAGGCTGTTCCGGGACCCCCTGAACAAGTTGGGCACCCAGTGTTCCCTGGGGGGTAGCCCTAAAAATGTGTGTTTTGTCAGAAGGCGTAGGTTTGTGAACTTTTGGATGTAACGTGTCAATCTCAATAAAACTATAAATTGAAAGTTTAGACGTCGAGATCTATTGATTGGTATAATTATGGGTTATCGGGAAGGGGGGGGGGTGTCCCTTGAAGGGGGTCCAAGTTTTGGGGGGGGGTTCTCGGAAATTTTCGGTAATTTTCTAGAATTTTAAAGATAATTTTTCGGAATCCTCAGCTAAAGCCCTGTCGATTGGCACCCTTTTTGGGAAACTGGGCAAAAGAGGGGGTCTGTGGACATATCCAAAAGTCAGGGGCACACGTGTTCGGGTGCAGGCTGCGAAGTGAGTTAAGCCAATGGAGCAGCAATTCACCCCAAACTTACAGGATTGTGCCAGCATGAGATAGTCAGTGGAATTCTGAAGAAATGGAAGCAATGTGGGACTGTGCAAGCCAGTAATGGGTGCCTGGTAGGTCACGTGTGCATGGGCGTTCGTATCTCAGTTTTTGCCCCATAACTCTGCAACACTTCAGATTCAGGTCTTGATGAGTATGCAGATGGATGCCTATTTGAAAAAGGAGCAGACTGGTACCCTTTTTTGTTTGGTGAGGGCACTGGAAGGGGGGTTTGGGGGGTGGGGGGTCCCTCAGGGGTGTCCACCCCAAAAAATATACGTGCCTTCCAAAAATTAGACGCCTCCTCTGATACGTGTCTTAAAAAACAGCCTCCTGCCGCCTAACTTTCCAAAAAAAAGGATGACAAACGCATTAGTTTGCAATCTTGCAGAGCAGGCAAACTTTTATGTGTGACCTTGCAACTCAATACATACGCAACTACAAGTCACTGGCAGCGGGGCTTTGTTTTTTTATACATGGAGTCAGTGTGTATGTGAGTGTACACAAGTACAAACTGCTGCTCATGCTTTGCAGGGAGATTGTGGTTATAGAGCATTGACACACACACACAAGTTATTAGGAGGCACTTTTAATTGGAGGTATTTGCTTGCAACGCCCTCATAGACACGTTCATACACAACGCCCTCATACACACATTGCAACGCCCTCATACACACATTCATACACGTGTACAGTTCAAGCAGGTTTAAGCACGCACGCACGCCAAATGTCACCGACAGAAGGACACGTGTACATCCACCCACTACAAGTTGCGTACCTGGAAGGGACCCCTGAAGCCGTTTGCCCGTGTTGCCGCTCTCACACACTCAGTCACGCTGGTGTACGGTGCTTTGCAGTGTGTGTTTGTGTGTGTGTGCGCGTGTGTTTGTGTGTTCGATGCTGTGTGGTGATTATGTGTGTGTTTGTGTGCACGGTGCTGTGCTGAGTGTATGTGTGTGCGTGTATGTGCGTGACATGTCTGTGTGAATGTTATACACACTGCGTATGTGTGTGTATGTGGGTGTGTGCTTGCATGAGTTAATGCGTGTATATGCAAAGACGGGCAGGGACACACTTGTATGAATTATAAAGTATGACAAATACATTATTTCTGACTTCTCTTCTATTATCCCTTCAAAAGCACCCACGCACTCCCTTGCCTGAATCACTTCAAACAATTAAAAACGCACACCCGCATGCGCAAGACGGCACAAACGGCACAAACACGAGAAGGCATGCACACACATAAGGAGCTCTGCCAGCTATTCCAGCGTTGTTTGCAAAGCTTACACACTCCATGTTTATGAAACCTACGCTCTTAACAATTCGAGCTATCAGGGCAAACTCGGATTACATACTTGTAACATACACTTCCCAGCTTGCTATGGCGTCCAGTACCTTCCCTAACACTGTCATGCGTAGCCTGCTGTGACAACCAACACGCTTTGAACAACGCCGTAATGCGCCATCACTCACGTTTATAGTCTGGGTTCGTTTTCGACCTTAAGATCTGGACTTGGATCTGCGACTTAAAAAAATCGATTGGGCCCTCTGTGAACGCAGCCACAAATCCGGTCATAGCTCCTGCCTACGCAGTGGTGTGCGTGGTGTGTGTTCATGTGCGTGTGTGTATGCATGCGTGCGTTTAAGTGTGGTTTGTGTGGCATGTGTGTACGTTTATGCGTGAGTATGTATGTGTGTACAGTCTACATGTGTGTGATGGCGTGTGCGTTTTGCGCACGTGAATCTCTTTGGAAGCTTGGTCTGTCAGTGCCAAATTGCACTAGTGGAGAAAAGCATTTGAGCTAATCAATCTCGTGACATGTTCTGCTGCCAAAAGAGGTGTATGGCTAAACAATATCCTACATTCTGTACTTATTTGTCTGTCTGTCTATCTGTCTGTCTGTCTGTCTGTCTGTCTGTCTGTCTGTCTGTCTGTCTGTATCTACTTTGTGCTGCACAACTGCAATGTGTTTATCAGCTACTCGCCCTTTTCTATCTTGTTTCACACATTGCCTGAAGAGCTGCTTTGCCCATGTCACACACACACACACACACAAACACACACACACTCACACATATACACACACACACACATACACACACGCACACACGCACACACGTGCAGGGCCTGAGTACCTGGTAGAAGTTTGCAGCAGACAAGCCCTTGTGGCTGCCATCTGCGTTTTTAGCCAGCCATCTTTTACTCTCCCCGAAAGCACCGAACAATGAGGCACGGAACAGCATCTGGCCCATCAGTGGAGAGGCCACACCCTGCCACAATATGTGTGTGTATGTGTGTGTATGTGTGTGTGCGTGTGTGCGTGTGTATGCGAGTGCACGTGCGTGTGCGAGTGTGTGTGTGTCTGGTGTGTGTATGTGTATATGTGCGTGTGTGTATGTGTGTATACGTTTTTGGTAGCTCACGCGTGAAGACGAAACGCAGGCGTACACACAGCAAAGTGCGCACCTTATACAAGCCACCCAAGCCCTCCCATTGCACGGTCTTCTTTGCACAATCTACCACACCCGCTGCGAAGCAGAGGAAGGAGGCAACAGCATCTCGCTTGCATCAGCTGATCAATCTTTGTAGTTCTTGCGAAGTTTTTACAGGCACACAGCACTAGCAGCACTAGATTTGCTGTAACTGTACCAACCATCAACATACACTCACAGTACAAGGGTTTCTCCATGGACTGTGTTTGGAGTCGCACTTTCAGGGTGTCAAACGGATGGCCCACGAGGGTGACCGAAATACCTCCTGCAGCAGCAAGACAACAAGTGTTTTGTGTTGTAGTAGCTGGATAGGCCGATGTGTGTGTGTGTGTGTGTGTGTGTGTGTGCGTGTGTGCGGAAATGTAGCCTACTACATAATTAAACTCATCCGAGTCCGTACCGCATGTTCCGGCTGTGATATCTTTGACGAGCTTCAGGAACCCAGTGCTCTCCGGCATTGTTCCGCTGATGCAAGTCCAATTAATAAGCAGCTTCGACGCCGAAAACAAATAAAAGCACAATTATTTAATTTATGAGCGGTTGTTTGCTCTCACTCAATTTGTGTAGGTACGCTAAACTACATGTATGTCCATACTCTACTCACGCATGCATCAGGTAAAACGAACAAATGTTTGGTGATGTCTGTACCTCCCGAACGCAGTCAGCGAGCCAAGCAAGATCACAGTCTTGGCGATTTGTCTTGTTTAACGGGCTTAAGGGCAGCAGGCGGTACTGCCGTGTGATATGGACCGTGTTCACATTTAAAGGCCTAGTTATGGAGCTCCCGCGGTTCATTTTAATTGTCTCTGGTGCTTCTCACTGATTTATAGACTCCAGCTTTGCTACAAACTGTTCGGAGGATGTGAGTATCTATTTTGCAAATCGCACCAATTTTTTTCCTCCTTGGCTGCGCTACGTTGTTAGCCTCATCATCATCTGTACGGGACCTTTTTAGCTCGGTCTTTGATCTGTGAGGCAAAATATACTGTTAGACCTTGCAACTCAGTAGCCAATTAAGTCTAAAAATGTGAAAATCATAATGGTCTTAAAAGCAAGTCCCTCATACGAATGAAAATATATTTGGTAAGTATGAAGCGCATAGAACTCTATCATATAATACAGATGAGCTGTGTGCGTGTATTAAACAAACAGTTGTCATGGGTCGGGCTTGGTTTGGGTTTCCGTAACCCCTCGTTCTTAAGACTGAAACATGAATTCAAATTTTGAAATTTGTGCTTCTTCTGTACCTATAGCTAATGAATACATCACACTCCATAACTGTTTTTAAACGCTGCGTTATAGGTATCATTTAAAGTGATCGGGCCAACTGATGTAATCACATGATCAATTCTTTTTGGTTTTCCCCCTGATGCACAATTGTCCTTATATGAATGAGAAGAGTTACATCAGCGTGTCTGTGAGTCTGTGTTTAATAACCCGTTTTGCTATGTTGCAGCGTTGGCATTCTGGTTGGTATGATGTGCCCCGTTGGTAGGACTTGAACTGTCAACACAATTGTCACATTGTGGCGTTCCACAGACATGCTCTTCGCTCATCTCACCCTGCTGGAAACATCTTTATCTGGACCCTACCCTCGTGACAGGACACAAGAGCTGAGCAGCATGCCTTCGATTCTGGGGCTTGATCTCGTTCTTGTGCATACATCACTGCAACCCCTGGCTGGAATCTGCATCACTGCAACCCCTGGCTGGAAATTGTTACAATTGCTCAATCATCCATTGCACCACAGCAGCTCCAAAAAGAAATGTATACCATCTCTTACTCAGCGCTGCCGCAACTGCCCAATTTTTAGCACTGTGCATTTTTGACGATTAACCCTCTCATTGTTGAATGTTTTAATTCTACTGTTCAGCATATCTTTTAATTTGCATATGACCAATTGCTAGCGACCATTGGCCCGCAGCTGGCGCACATGTACAATTTTGTTGAGGAGGTGGAGAGATTCTCTGACTCCCACGCATCAGAATCTTGGAGGACACGTCTAGATGCAGGACCTTCCTCCATCTGCTAGCAAAATGCTTGTCTCCGACAGGTGAGAGTTGCTTGGCAGGCAGCCCTGGTGTATATCCTCCAAAAAACACAGTAGGTCAATCATTGTAGCAGATGGTGCCATAAGGGAACACTCGACCTGACATGGGCATATGTGTGTGCGCGTGTGGTTATGTAAGGGTAAGGGTGTTAAATAATATGGCGTGTGGTTATGTAAGGGTGTTAAATAATATGGGCATATGTGTGTGCGCGTGTGGTTATGTAAGGGTGTTAACTCATAGCAAAGGCAAAGCTGCACCATCTGAGGAGCTGAAAGCTAAGCACGATCTTAGAATACAAAAGCTGTATGCACAATTTATGCTGAGCTTTTTTTTGACGACTCTACTGCACCTCCTCAAGGCTCGATCAAACTACAGAGCAATTGAGTCACGGGATGTGTAGGAGAGGAGACCATGTAGAATATGGCTTTTAATATTTTAGTGTGGAACTGAGGTTGCAAAGGCTAAAAGAAACGTTGTCCCGGAAGGCTTAGGGCTGGCTTAAGGCTTTCCATCATAGAGCCGACTAGCAAAAGTGGACGTATTCCCAGTCCAGCACCTCGGGATGCGATCAAGGGGCATGCACGCTGCCTTCTTTCTACCGTCCACCTTGAAAAGCACATAAAAGCAAGGACATGGAAGCATGCACAAACCTGACCATTTTTCACTTTTCACTTTCACATTTCACTTCACATTTCCAAAAAGCAGGAAATATTTAGTCATGTTGCCCTTATTGGGCACTATTGCGCGGCAACTATTTTCATATTCTAGTGAGCAACTTGGAAGTCTTTGGCGGGGTACAGGTGAGCCCAATCACCTCCTTGCAGGATGCAGCTGGGTTACGCCCATTTTTAACCACACCAACGATGTTAGTCATCGGTGGCAAAGAACTGTACGATAAGCAGCGCCAACGCATGTTCGACTTAGACCTGCAGGTACATAAGGCTCTGCTTAGCTAAGCATTAGCATTAATGCTAAGCAGATTACAGGTTACCTGCCATACCTGCCTTGTTTGCTCTCTTGGTCTGGGTTTCAGTCGTGCAGAATTCTAGAATTCTATAATTCCAAGATTCTAGAAAAATCTCCCAATGCAGGGGAAGGGGGAGGCGAGCAAAAGCAGCCAACAGGCAGCGGGGAGTCGAAAACAAAATTAAAAATTTTAAACCTTTTTGACTGAATCAGGAGACACGCCGGCTATGTGCCATGGCCTCCACATTGTGCTGGCTCAGCGAGACCGTGCACGTGGTGTTGTGGCACTATCCACGGACCGCAGGTGAGCCTCCAGGCATAGCAGGCACTTGTAAATGATCAAGAAATCCCTTAAATGTGCTCGTCTAGTCAGCAAGCCATCTGGAAGCAAAGTTCCCTCCCACAAGATGCGCATTACTCCGGTCCACCTCTGAGTATTGCGCATTTTGTGGGTGACTTTCCCTGCTTGCCTGTCTCGTCTTATAATTGGCTAGCACATGCTCTGGCGATGTACACGCCCGTTTGTGCAGCCTGGGGTTCACAGTTGTTGTGCAGCCTACATTCAAAAAAATGTGCTGCCAGTCATCATCTTTCTGCTACATTTTATTTGCGACGTTCAGCTGGTTCTGAGGTCTGGTGTCCTCACAGCACTTGATCTCGACGAGGTGGATGTCACACCAAGGTTTGCTGAGGTCTTTGAGTCAATGCTGTCTGGGTTTGGTGGCTCGGCTGGTGGCTGGCAATGCTGCTGGGGTGCTCCCAGTCTCCCTCAGTTGCCCCCTGCCACTCCGAAGAACCCACCCCCCTGCAGTAGATTATTGATGTCATGTTTTTGCAGAGGTTGGAGTAAACAACACAATATCGGGGCGGCTGGAGGTAAATCTGTCTTTATCTGAGAAGCGGGGTGGGAAGAGCCATTTGGAAACAATTCTACCTTCAGCTGTTTCTGGAATCTGGGATTTTGCATGGTCATCTGTTTGTTGCAGCCTATATCCTTGGAGACAACGCATGATCCTAAAGAGCCTGTTTTGCTGATAGCCTTAAGGTTCATGCGGCATGCTAAGTTGTGTCTTTCGGTGATCGTGTTCCTTATTTGCGTGTGTTGGCACCCAGAAAGGATGTGCAGGGCACTGTCTACTTGTGGGCAGAGGGGGCAAGTTTGACTTGTTGAGAGTTTGAACAATGCCACTTGTTTTTGATTATATAGGGTGCCTGTTCTGTATTTCATAATGATACATTTGGTCTTAAAGGGGACATGGGGTGATGTTAGGTAAGCATTGCTTGTGTGTGTGCTAGTGGCTCCATTGGCAGTGCCGTCCTTGATGAGAGTCTGGTAGTATGCATGGTAGTTCGCTTCAGTTTTGGCATTTCCCAGTTTATGGAGAAAATGCATATGTGCTTGATGGGCGTCACAGTGGTTTGGTAGGTACCAAAGCTTTGGGGGAGGAGAATGGGCCATATTGTTGTATGGGTATGATTATGGGTTTGTGTTTAGTTTCTATGTCTTCTTTTGCAAGCCAGAGGAAGTTGTAGAAGGGATTTCCCTCAGGGCCTGCTATTCTGATGGAGGTGTCTGCAATGTCAGAGTAGGTGTGGCTCAATAAAGAGTTAACATCAATAATTACAACGGGGGGTGACCTTCAGCCAGGTTGTTTGGCTGATCGGCTGCTGACTGGTCTCGGCCAGCCACAAATAAATCCATAAGCTCAGAAAGGAACAAAAGGAGTCTAGTGTTCTGCTGAGAAAGGAAATTGTGAAAATGGTAGTTGTCGACGACCTGTTGCAGCAAAAAGGGTTGGGCTGCTGATAAGTCCTCAAAATGAACATCAAGTAGGGGAAACAAACACTGATAAGTGCAATCTGTCAAATCACCGCAGCAATTAATAGCTCTTAAATTGTACAGGTTTATAATGCACTTGGACAATGGTCATCGAAACAAACAGAGGTTTTGTACAGCAATCATGGCGCAAACTGGCGCTCAAATTACACGTTTTACCATCGGTCATTTTTTCTCTCTGTAACAGTGCTACACTGAAAGTTTTCTCACATCAAATGTGTGGATTTACAAGTGCAAGCAACTCTCATCTACTAACAGAACAGGATCCCTCATATTCGCATGCACACACATTCTCTCCTCTTTCTTTTCCCCTTACTGTTAAGGTTGAACAGACCCTTGAACTGCTTTTAAGGTTGGCTAGGACCACAGACATACTCCGCGTGATACTAAGCAAATTACTATCATTCCTTCCCTGCGAGTTCTGAAGCTACACCGTGTCCGTGTATGCTTTGTTTCTATCCTGACAGCACCCTACTTACTGTACATGCTACCCTCCTCTGCCTGCCTACTTTCACTCAGACAGCAATGGCACAGCACATTCTAAAACAATTCCTGCTGTGAGGATCACCTTCCTACTTGGTTCCTGCTGTTTGGACCGCCTTCCTTGTTGCACTCAGACAGCAACAACGTCGACGTATGCCTCACAAATTCCCACTGCGCAGATCGCCTTCCACCTCTCACTCAGACGGCAACGATGGAGACATCTGCCTCACTATTTCCTGCTGCAAGTCCAGGAGCACCGTGGACACCTGCCAAGGAACGCAAGCACAAAATTGCACACGTCTGAAAAAGTACAGGAGCACCCTGGATACCTGCCAAGAATTGGTAGTATAAAATAGCAAGCGTGTAAAGTGTAAAGCAAATTCAGAGCAACGAACGTGGACACCTGCAAAAGATTGAAAGTATGAAATAGCAAGCGTGTAAAGTGTAAAGCAAATTCAGAGCAACGAATGTGGACACCTGCAAAAGATCGAAAGTATGAAATAGCAAGCGTGTAAAGTGTAAAGCAAATTCAGAGCAACGAACGTGGACACCTGCAAAAGATTGAAAGTATGAAATAGCAAGCGTGTAAAGTGTAAAGCAAATTCAGAGCAACGAACGTGGACACCTGCAAAAGATTGAAAGTATGAAATAGCAAGCGTGTAAAGTGTAAAGCAAGTTCAGAGCAACGTGGACACCTGCAAAAGATTGAAAGTATGAGATAGCAAGCGTGTAAAGTGTAAAGCAAATTCAGAGCAATGAACGTGGACACCTGCAAAAGATTGAAAGTATGGAAAAGCAAGCGTGTAAAGTGTAAAGCAAGCTCAGAGCAACGAACGTGGACACCTGCAAAAGAGTACGAAATAGCAAACATTGGAGTCTGACATTGGATGTTGTTTAAAATACCAAAACAGCGTGCATTTGAAGTTTTGAAGTAAGCATACGTTCCGCAGAGGCACTCAAGGCACAATTCATTGCCAAATCCTGTGGCGATCTGAGCAGGCAGTTTAGACTCACACTAATTTGCGTGCTGACAGAATCCTATGAACTGGATTTTCAGCACTACAACAGTTTTATCGTCATTCATTTCTGCATGTAACACAGCAGAAGTTGGGACCTCAGCAATACAGGCTAGCGAGTCAATTCAGATCAAGCTGACATAACAACCATAGAACGGGTACTGAATTACACGGACGAGTTCTGATACCTTGAGAGCCCAGTTTTGCATGCATTTTAAATTTTATTTTACGGCTGGTCTCAACTACGCAGTCCATGGACAACCGCTCCCCACATTAAATTAGGAAAAAGAGCCACTTTGGCACCAGGTACCGTAGAAATCCTCCACCTTATAAGGCACTACGTAGAAAGGGTGTACACATAACAATTTTAGCAAGGAAGTTACTGTAAGTACAGTCATAATTGGTGTGCGTACAAGGTTCCAGCCAACCTCAAAAACACAATTAGTGCAGTTAATTTAAGCCTACATAATACTGATAAGGGATGACTGAAAAGAGAAAGTGAGTAAGCTGCGTGCCAGCTGCACGAAAAAGGACCAACACTTGCTTGCGCAAGCTTCAGGGGTACTATTCGTCTCAAAACAAATTATATGACTAAAAAGAAGACGGTATTGGAATCATACTATTTATAATACATTTTAACACTCGTCACGCCACAGGTTACTCACTGCTCCTTGAAGCGAGTGTGTGGCATGATGGGACAGGGTTGATCGAGTAAAGCGCACGCCACTTTTTTCCAAATGCTTCCATCGTCTCGCGTGGAATCAGGCGCAACACAAGCGGCTCTTACACTTACACACACACGGTCTCAGACTGTACACTCAGCTACCAGGAAACCC
>Ga0307947_1001980_pt1 | contig 16350 bp, 21 predicted proteins | sample OrgLakmetagen232_FD_201840 | JGI IMG/M metagenome (GOLD analysis project Ga0307947, IMG submission 201840) | Saline water microbial communities from Organic Lake, Antarctica - #232 | ecosystem: Environmental > Aquatic > Non-marine Saline and Alkaline > Saline | place: Antarctica: Organic Lake...
TGTGTGCGTGCGTGCGTGCGTGCGTGCGTGCGTGCGTGCGTGCGTGCGTGCGTGCGTGCGTGCGTGCGTGCGTGCGTGCGTGCGTGCGTGCGTGCGTGCGTGCGTGCGTGTGTGTGTATGTGCGTTTGTGTGAGAGTGTGCGTGAGTGCGTGCAGTGCCTGTGTGTATGTATGTATGTGCGTGTGTGTGTATATGTGTGTGTATGCGCGTGTGTGTGTGTGTGTGCGTGTTTGTGAGTGAGCGCGTGCGTGCCTGTGCACGGTTGAATGTGGCTGTTTACGTGTGTGTGATTATGTGCCTGCATATGTTTGTGTGTCTGTGTATGCGTTTGGCTATGGCTGTGGCTGTGGGTGTGGGTGTGGGTTTAGGGGTGGGGGGTGGGGGGGTCATGTGGGTGTGTGCGCATGCATACGTACGATCGTACGTACGTACGTGTTGATTTTTATCAATGAAGAACACCTGCATCCACCTTGTGTCCCACATGCGACAATATGAATAGAAAGCTTTCATTTCGCTTTTTCTTGTATTGCTTGGTAAGCAGCACTTGAGTACGTAACTGTGATCACATGTTTGTGTGCTCGTTCTATTTTTATTATGCAGTGTTCAAGAATGGATTCACCAGTGCCAGCAGCAACGAAAGACAAGAGGCAGCTGGGACGCAAAGGGAGGCCGGTAAAAAACCTTCATCAGCGCAGGCGCCAGCCGCACAATCTCCACAAAGAGACCTCCCTCCTCAAGGGGAGCAGCAAGGGCCTGATTACACAACCTTTGTCCTGGCTCTGTTTCAACTGGGCGCCACATTGGGTGAGCAGCATCTGCAATGAAATTAGCCCATTACCTATGTTGGGACGCTATAGCGTAGGTATACAACATAGGAATTCAAACCTACACCCTTTTGTACCCCTGATCTGTAAGCCTGCCTGCCTGTTTGTGTGTCAGTCTGTCTGTGTGTCTGTGTGTCTGCGCGTCTGCATGTCTGTCCATGTATCTGCCGTCTGTGTATCTGTGTATCTGTGTGTCTGTCTGTCTGTCTGTCGACACACACACACACACGGAGTATTTGTGCAACAACGTGCAGGAACATTCACAGATGGCCTGCACTCGTCCAAGGGCCTCCAGGTATGTAGTAAATAACAGAACATGAATGTGCACCGACCTGAAATTGGTACGTCTGCACAGCCATGAGTATTTTTTTCCTCTTTCTCTTTTTCCAGGTATATGATATGGGCGCATTGCAATTTGGAAATTTGAACACGTCACTTGCTGTGCCGCCGCTTTTGGGCTTGTTCTACACAGTGCTTGGTGTGTCTTTATTTCCTGGTTCGTGCTTTGCACCGCTCATGCATGCAGCTGTGCATCAAACATATTTTTTTGTGCGAGCCTCTCATCAGTACCGAGCAAAACCAACTGGTAACTGGTAAACAGCTCTCCTCTCCCCCGTGCCTGCCCAGGTTCCCTAGTCCCTTTCACCGACAACTTGTTTCGCTCGGAGCCTGCAACAGTGAAGGTAAGTCACCGAGCTTGTTTGGGCAAGTCAAAATTTTGCTAGAAAGGTCATTTAATTCAGTGCTGATAATGAGAAGGCCTGCATCTTTGGATATTCTGTCTGTGCAGGCCACAAGACGGGCCACAAATATTGCATTTGTAGCCCTAAACTTTGGGATCCTGGCTCTTCTCACGTACCTCAGTGCTGTACTTTATCAGCAAGGTATTCTCTTCAGCCGCATCTCAATCATTTTAGGGATCGGTAAGTGGTTTAGGCGGCGACCAAGCAATTCTTGTAGAAGAAGAAGGGTGTGCTTGAACAGTAGCCCGCATGTACACTGCTTTTTAAGCTGGTGCTGATTGCGTGCTCAAATAGGTATTAACTAATGCTCGTAGTTGCAATCCATCACAAATGTTCCTGAGTTTAATTTCTCTCTAAAAAATTTCAAACTTTGACTGGTAATAGTGCAGGTGCCTTACTGAACTGGACAATATTTGATGGCACAAAACAAGGGCTGGCGCTTTCCACCGTCTGCGCCCTAGGTTCGTGTCCGTAAGCTGTTGCTCACAGCTAACATCACCTACATCTCTGGATGTTTTTATTTGGACATCTTATTTAATTGTCACATCAGTAATGCCTCACCAATGCCAGCTGCAATCATTTTGAGCATAAACAATGTGCCATTGACTTTCTCAGAGGGGTCGTTTTTTGGGGGTGCAGTTTTCAGACAGGTTGCAATCTGCACGTTGCCATTTTTTGTTCTATGCCAGTAGCTATCAAAGTCTACATTCATTCCTTTTGCACTACAAGTTATGCCGTGCGGTACTGCAAGAGAATAACCAGTTGCTCCATACCTTCCCTCCAGGCGCGCCTGCTGCTGAGCTTGTCCTCCTGCACTTTGTTCCTCTGTGGCACTACCCTCGAGGCGATATTTTGGGTGGAAATTTCGTTTCGTGGGTCCCTTGGTGCGTACTTAAAATTTATGGGACCAACAGTTTGGCCTGAGAGTTAGCCAATGGTTGTCTACTGTGGGGAGTGATTTTTAACAGCCTGCATGGGTTTTCGTTTATCCAATGGTCAATCGTTAGATTTAAACCTGTGTTATAGCACACAGATCCCACCCCTGACTCGCAAATGTTTGCTGGTAGCTGACAGTTTCTACAATTTAGGGATACTCAGTTCCTTGCTTCACTTGCTGAAGGCTTTGCTCTCTCTCTCTCTGTCTTCTGCCTTCCGCAGGTGCTATTTCTTTTATGTCCCAGCAGTTCAGAACTTAGCGCGCTTCCTATGGGCTATTTGCCAACCAGAGCCACCAGAAGACACGGAACAACAAGAGTAGTTGTGCTGACTAACACTCCTCTCTTTATCAATCCTTAATTGCGCCAACAGGCTTTGAATTTACATGTGTAAAATTTGTGCAGTGGTGATGATGTACAAGTTTCATCAGTATTTGGCTGATGCCATCCTCAAGTGCAAAGGTTCTTCTTTAGTCAGTCAAAAATGCGTCGGGATGGGGGAGTGTGGTGGCGGCGCAGGGTGACAGTAGCAGACTTTTAAGTAGCAACCTGACGTTCTTATTTTGTTGCAGATGGTGCCACCCCCAAGAACTTCCAAACAGATAGTGTGAAAATTTTCATCATTCGAGGCTCTTGGAGAGTGGTTCACCAGACGCAATTTCCAATACTAAAATTTATAATCAACTCTCATCAGGAGCCGGTTTTGTGTTCACACCCTTCGCTTTAGCTAAGACAGCAACTTGGAATTCCACCTCTCTCCCTTTTTGTGGCTTGTTTGAGGCCAATATGAAGAACACAATCTCTTCCACTGCACGCGATGGATAGAATTCTCACCGCTGGAAGTATGCGTTCTTATTATCACAGACAAAATCCCAGGATATGTCTGTTTTTTTGCGGTCGGTTGCTGATTTCTCCTCTTTAATTTTTTGCGGTCAGTTGGTCCTGGTAGATGCTTGATAGTTCACTGATTTTATTCAGTGGTGCAATGTCACAAACAACGTTGTTTTCCTTTCCAGGGGCGATTTTTTTTGTAGGTGCTACAACAACAAATATCCCAGTTTTTACACGTTTTACATACGCAACCTAGCAGTCGCACGTTTTGACTGGTGGCTTAACTTGTAAACCTTATGGCTGCTTTTTTGCACCAGGAAAACAACAAAATTCCATCTTTTCTTTCGTGAGCTTATTTTACTTTACGAACAAGCAAGGCAGTCACACTTTTTGAATGGAGGCCATTTCCTTGTAACCTTGATCAATGCGGGAGTGGTTTTCATGCCTGCGTAGTTTTTCCTTTTTTGCAGAGATATGCCAATCCTTCATGGCGTCCTGCTAATTCTGGGGTCTTTCTTGTGACCTCTTCTTACAGTACTTGATCTCAATGATGTACTAGATGTCTTTGGGGTGTAAACCAACGTCTACACTTTGATGTGTTTTTGCCTACTTCTTCTCGTGTCTGTAAGGTTAGCATTTTCCAGTTGCGTCACAGCCCTTTTTTTACTTGGTTTGTTTTGAGGTTTACCTCGTTCTCATAGGTTGAGCAGCCATTCCAGGTTGAATGCCTTTGTAATCCAAACTAAACTTTGGGGTGTGCTGTCTGGGGATGGTAGCTTTGATGTCGGCTGATGGGGTGCTGGGGTGGTGCACCTGTTTTTCCTCACTTGCCCCCCACCAGATTGAAAAGGAAAATCTACGCAGGCAGAGGAAGCCACTCCCCACATAAGTAAGGAAAAGGAGCCACTTAGGTACCGGGTACTGGCCTGTAAAACTCTTCCACCAAAGAATGCATGCTATAGATGAACCACACAAGCTGGGCTGCAGTAGTTCTCACCATAGACTAGTACAGGGCAAGGGTGGTACACGTTGTTTATCTATGGTAGGGATTTTAAAGTACAAGAAATGAACAACTATATATACAAAGCTTCAACAACATACGTGTGCACACTTCATTGATTAGTGTACATTCTTCTTCATTGGCTGATCTTGCTACCTAAGAAGCCACAAGAACCCAGAGACTGCCCCTATCAATAAACCAGTCACGAGGGAGATAACAAGGATACCTTCTCCAGCTTCCTCCATCCCTGGATCTAGCATCGATGGCCCGCCGATCATCAAACCCGCAGTGACATAGCTGCAGCGGTTTGAAAAGGAGACATGGCATAGGGTGAGGACTGTTTCAATTTATTACGTGATTCTCAAGCCAAACTCTATACTCTGCTCAGTTGTCTCCTGCTTCTTCTACGCCATTAAGCTGTTTTCAGCTTGCCATAAGGTATGTGGTCGTGTATGATGTATGATGCTTAAAACGCTTTCCCCTTGGCTAGAAACTTGTGATCGTAAAGAAGGCAGTGCATTATCATGGACTTGACTGTGAAATGATTGCATTCTAAAGCCGCGAAAACCAAAGTAATCACAAGAGTAACAAATGACACTAACACAGATATGCTCACCCGTTTGATGCGCCCAGAGAGACGGTCAGAAAAACCAAGACCACGGGAGACGCGTGCAGGTAGGCAGCACATAAAAATGCAGGGATAAAGAGCACCCTCACAACCGCGGCTCCCATCCACTTGCAGGCCAGGCTGTGCAAACGCGGCCTGTTGCAAGGGGCAACATGCTGACGGAGTCAATAGCATCTAGGTAGCAATGCAATAGGGTAGGGTGGACAGTGTGTGTGTGTGTACTCGTGAACTGTACAGCTCAAGCCAGAACAACACACACTACACATATTCCATGTCTTGTTCAGGCTAACTCTGCGAGTACCTGGCTCAAAGTGCTAAGTACACGCAACTGTCGTCAACCATTAACATGTGGGTAGAGGCCTTTTGTGTGTGTGTGTGTGTGTGTGTGTGTGTGTGACGAAGCTTCGCTGTTGCTGTGTTGCTGTCTGCAGCACAGCATTTCGATACACTCCTCAGTAGATGCAGCAGGTTGGCTTCAATGTGATATAACGATATAACTGAAGGATAAGGGTGCAATGGTGCGATGCTGGAATTATTAATCAGAGACTTTGCTGCACTGGCTACTGCTCACCCTTTTAAGTGGCTGGGCTCAGAATCCCCTGCTCTTCTCCAAACACTACTTGAGGTAGGTAGAAGCTTCCCCAAGAGATCAGCCGTGTTAAACAGCGCTATCAAAATGATGGGGTACCAGTCTCCCAATCTGGCACTCTGTGACCACATTGTACGCAAATTTTAACGGTTGCTTGCATGATGTGAAAATACGGTGTTTTTATGAGTAATCTCAAGACTCGTGTAAAACAAAAAAGGGCGCAGGCTGCTGAACTAACATGTGCGCAAGCCCCGTGAAGACATACCTTCACATCTTCGGCCAGGAATCCAGGGAAAATGGACAGCGTAATGGTATAGGTCACCAAAAGACCTGCACAGGGGTACAAGACAAAAATCCAGCCTTGGTCTTTCATAGCTCTGTACAATGTCATATTTGGTGAACGCCAGTGAGGTTCTGACCCTCCTCATCACCTGTGCACAGCGGCCAAAGCCTGCGCCAGCACGATCTGAACATCGTGAGCTGATCAGGAGGCTCCTCTGATCCTACACCCGCATCTTGATGACAGTGGGTTCCCGTGTGGCTCCCATGCTTTTCTGGCTTCAGCAACAAAGACGCCTGCCAAGGGGAAAATGAGGAGACAACGAAGAAAAAAGGTTTGTAGACGTCAGTGGCAGCATCACTCGCGCACGTAAAAGTGGAACAACACCACTTGCAGACTAAAAGATTGTAAGCACGCAGGAAGCAGGTCACACACGGAACCAGAAGGATGCACGTACCTTATGTACTATATATAAACATATAATGGCACGTACATATAACTGACCTGCTCTGAGCCATGATATGAGCGTCCAGCCTCCTCATCCGGCGTAACACTTTGATGGTATACACCCTGCAGTTCTCTGCAAGGATGTTCACCATTATGAGTACGCAGCACGTGAATTGTGGCTGTTGCAAAACTGATTGTCCTGATGCAAGCAGCTGACGCCCTGTTTACATTTCTTAGACTGTAGTGCATGCGTGATGCTAAAACGCTGTACGCACCCTGCCTCACTTTCCTCCTCCCCCTCTTGCTTTTGCAGGCGACTCGTCTCTCGGCCAAATGGAAGCTGCAAACGAACTGGCCTTGTTTGCCTGCTTGGCAGCTCTGTGCTATCCTGAACAGCAAACAAAAGTGAGCTCAACGTGAAACTGGTAATTATCAGCACATGCAAAAGGAACGACGTGTATTTGTACATACATTACAGATTACAGTCATTACGTCATTACAGTACATAATCACTGAGAGGGCTAACGGAGGAAATGCCTGAAAATGCTCCTTTTTGCATACAGAAGACAGCCAGTCATAGCCACTTCATCCGATCGTCATCATTTTAGTACCAAATTGTAGCTGATATTGAGAGCTACCCGAGCATGTGCCCAGTTTTATGTGGGTCGCTTTGCGTGCTAAGATAGACTGAATTAAGCACACATGGTGCATGTTAACCCTAATGTGGTGATTTCCATCGGGAAATGGTTCAAATCCTCATAAAGCACCAACCACTCAGCCGTTTTCTTTCGTTTTTGTTGCAATGATATCTTTCCTAATCCATTAAACCATTAAAAATTCCAGAGGTGGTCGACGGAGGACTGAAAAGGGGGTGTGTTTGAAATGTTCCCAGGGTATGCGCACACCCCAGCTGGCAGTTTCTAAGCTTAGCACCCAGATGTACTGCTGATAACACAAGCTTGAAAGCTGCCATTAGGTGTGCACGTGTCTAATTGCCCGCGGCGTGAACCCCACTTTTCACCACCAATCTGTCATATCTTACCACCAACTGACCCGATTTGTGTAATGTTTATATAAATAGTCTACATTTCAATAAAAAATATCATTGCAACAAAAATGGGGCGAAACGGAGCAGTCGTTGGCCAGGTATCCCATTTTGGCCCATTTCCCTTTGAAAAAATCAGCAAAAGGGGTGCCAAAAAGGGTGGAAAACCAAAATCCACCAAATCTGGTTTTCAGCATGTCAAACGATTTCTGATCATAAAAGAAATACTCCTGTCGTGTTTTGGGGTGAAAAGAGGCCCTAGGTAGAGTGTGGTGGCTCAATACGTAAACATTCAATGCCAAAATTTGAACTGGATTTCTGCCCAGACCACTGGGGTAGTCCATTTGGCCTCAAACTGCATGAAACATCTAGTTATGTTATTTAAACACAATTTGCATCGAAAAAGGAACATTTTCAGGACTTTTGCTCCGTCGACCACCTCTGAAAAAATTCCATATTGGTGCAGTGGGTGATCTGGTATGAAGAATTTGTGGTAAAAAATGGCCTGCACGCCACAGCAAATTAAGCACACGCCCCACAAATGGCAAGCTCCAAATGTTACATCTATGGACAGGATTCATATTATGTAAGATTTGGAGCTTGCCAATTGTGGGGCGTATAAGCCAAAGAGCATATAAAAACTTGCCCAATTTGGGCCTCAGTTAGCCACTCTCTGACATAATGACATGCTCACACCACTTGCTAATTTGTTTGACGGCAGCATCTTCACATAACTGCAAGTTGCAAGTTTGCAGTACACCTGTGCCACACACATACAAGTAGGGTTGGCCCAAACCATATATATATACACATATACAGTGTATATACAGATTTTTTGGCAGGGAAATCACCAAAACTACGGTCATATATGGTGCACATATACCGTTCTGGCCAACCCTACATATATGCTCCGCTAATTATTCAAACCATTAAAACAGCCAATAACCAGCCAATACCCACCTCCGCTAGGGGTACTCCATCAGGTCTCAAATTGCTCCCACCACCACCACAGCTGCCACTCTCCATATGCCTTCGCAGCGCTTGCACGGAACCTAGCTTGGGCAGGAGCAGACCATATGCAGCGGCACACCCCAGAGATAATAACGCTGCTGCCTGTGTGATTGGAGTTGTGCATTGGCTTTGTTACACAGGGTCTGATGATGATCACACAAACAGCTAGCTTCAAAATCCAGCCCATGCATTCATAAGTGGCAGGCGTGAAGCTGCCATCTTGCTGCCATCCGATTGCTGCTGACAGCTGAACACAAACAGCAGAGGAAGCTGGTTTTTGCTCCGATTTACCACAAAGTAAAGCTCTGTAGAAATTCGCAAGTCGGCAAAGGAAGACGGTTGCCCTATCCCTTGTGACCAAATGGCCTTGCTCGAAATTCGGAGGAGGGACACCAGAAAGCCACTGCAGCAAGCAACCCAACACAGAGAACATTTGTTTACGATCATAGACCAGGACCTACGTGCTTTATGTCAGTCTTTCATATACCATATCTTGGCTCGAGATAGTAGGAAATAGAACACTTGACACGCAGTTAGCCTTGTCTACCAGAAACACGTGGCATCAGAAATGTATCATGTGCATGTATATGCGTGTGAGTCACATTATGGTGTCAAGATCTTGCATCAGCTCACATACCTGCAAGCGGTTCCAGAGATGACAGCTTGGGTAAAGCGGGGGGGCAACGCTGCAACATCAGCAAACACGGCTCCCTGAATTTCAGATGCCATTTGGATGGTGGCGAACATCAAATAGAGCCATCATTCCAGGGTTGTCTTAGAATGATGTTTATTTGTCCAGACTCAACACTTCATGTCCAGTTTACCTGGCACAGACCGTCTAGCACCCCAATCAGGACTGCCCCAATGAGCACCGCTGGGAAGAAAAAACCTTTCGAATCCTCGTCCGGTTCGGGACCGAGACGGAAAAGGTCAAGCTGGAAAATGTATGTGATGTCCGACCATGCTGCATGTTACATGATTTGCGATCTTATGCAGCTTGCACAGCAACTGTTATGGGAGGAATGTGCAACTTTGCAATGGATATGTGATATGTGCAGAGTCTATAGCCTCCATGCAGGCTCTACAAATTACAGCTCACCAGAGGGATGGCCAACATTATTATGGCGAAGCCAAGGAAGGAATACGTGACCCGAAAGTAGGGCGTCAAAAAAGGGGGCATTTTGAAGCGCAACATCAGTACCAAAACAGCAAGACAAGCAGGTAGGTAAGTGACCGTAAACAAGCGATCCATTGGTTTGCCCTGGAATTCAGGAACGAAAAATAGGCATGTTGTAACTTGTAATCCAGAGGTGGTCTAAAGAGCAAAAGGTGTCAGATTCCAAATCAAGGGTTTACCGGAAAGACTGCAGAAAAATAGTCTATGCCGGTAAGAAGTGCATTCCAGGGAGCGAGCAGTGCTGCAGGTGGGGGAGGCAAGACAAAGGAAATAGTGAGGGGATAATCAGACCAGAACAAAGCGCGCACCACGCACGCGCACGAGCACGCGCGTGCACACACGCACACGCACACGCACACGCACACACACACACACACACACACGCACGCACACGCACACGCACACGCACACGCACACGCACACGCGCACGGGCACGCGCACGCGCACGCGCACGCGCACGCACGCACGCACGCACGCACACACGCACGCACGCACGCACGCACGCACGCACGCACACACGCATGCACGCACGCACACACGATCATGCACCATGCACAAAAATTCACCTGTACCCAAGGCGAAGTACAAGAACCAGGCCAGCCGGGATTGATGAGGGTTTAGCATTTCACTATTTTTATCCGTTCACATTGTTATCGTAAGTTAGTAATATTTGTTTAATTCTATCGCATATACATCCCAAATGCCCGTGCCTGTGCATTCAACGGGCGCTCATGTCCCCATCACCGATCAACACAACAGCACTGTATTAACCGAGGGACCATTCGAGAGAGCTGCTAGGATGCGGCGTGAGGCTGAGGAGCAAGGCAATTCGTTTGCCCCCACTGCCCCGGAGTTTCACAGACCTCAGCAACCCAGCAACCCCGCCTCAGAGACCAAGCTTGAGGGGAATGCCGTCATTGATGTGAAACACTTGGATTTTAGCTATCCAGGCCTCGGTGAGTGCCCCCCCACCCATGGGTGAGCACGTCCACACAAATGCTGTGCTTGCATACCAACCCCCACACATTTCCGCGCTCGGGGACAGAATGGAAGGCTTCCTTCTTAAGCCTGCTTAAACACCTTGCTGCAGATGGGAGGCCCATCCCCAACCAGGCTCCTCTCATACAAAACATGTCTTTTAAACTCCCTGCTGGAAGCCGGTGCCTCCTCCTCGGCTCGAACGGTGAGGCCAGCCTCCTCAATAGTTACTTCTGTACACTGATTTATGCGATGTAGTTTTCACCTCTTAGATCATGGGGACTTGAAATGTGCAAAAGAGGGTTAAACTGTCTTTTGCAGGCGCCGGCAAGACAACCTTCCTAAAGCTTTTGGGAGGCAAACACATGGTGCCGGAGCAGAGCATTCAGGTCCTTGGCCATCCACCTTTCCGTAAGTTTTATACAGCTGAGAAGGAATATAGCATATGGAGTTCCAGAGAAGGGTACCGTAATCTTGACAGTTAGGCCATCTCTGCAGTAAATAAGGAACTGCTCCCAAGGATTGCAGGCGGTCATTTTTAGGCACGCCATGCAAGAGCAAGCGTGTAACACACTATAAGCATTTGCCTTTGCTCATGCTCATGGCATGTTGAAACACGGAGCAGATCAGTAAATCTATCCACGCATCCAACTTTTGCAGATCACACTGAGCTTGTCAGCAGTGGCGACCTAACATACGTGGGTGGCAACTGGACTAGGGATGTTGCATTCGCTGGGTACAGCATCCCTTTGGCGGTGGGTATGTTCGTTCCTCGGCGGTAGTTCTTTATTTGGGCATTAGCTTTGCGGCCTTCTCTGAAGATTTAATGAGCAGCTGATAGACAATGCACGATGCTACCCTTGATTGAACAGAAAACTACCCTGCTCGCATGTGCTATGTCCAATCGTGACTTGTTATACCATGCACTGAATACTTGTGCATAAGAACATAATTAACATCTTGCGTTTTCTTCTCTTGTGCCTGTAGGGTGACTTCCCTGCAAGCCGCATGATTGACTCCGTGCCTAATGTGGATGTAGCTCGTAAGGAGCGCCTCATAAAGGTGCGTGGGCTGTTTTTACGATGAATTTAATCAGGGTGGGACGTGTGCAATCTCCAGGCTGCAGGCAAACAGACTATTGCGCAGGTGATACAACATTAACCGTAACGCAGGGTAAGAATCTTAGATGATATACTGTGCATGATTGGCCGTATCTTTAAACACTATAGTGTCCTTGGTGAATGGGAGTGCAAATTGTTTGTTGCCATGAGAATTCTCTTAGCCAGATTGAATCTTATGGATGCGTGCAGGTGCTGGACATAGACCTAGAGTGGCGAATGCACCAAGTGTCAGATGGGCAACGACGGAGAGTGCAGATTTGTGTAGGGCTCCTGAAGCCATTCAAGGTGAGAGAACTGTAGAGTATGCATTTTACCTGCTGCTTTGTTACTTGGCAACACCAGCGCCTGTTTTGTCTCAAAGCCTGTGTAATGGGCTTGCTTAGTATTTCCCATTAATGCCCGCCGTTTCAATCAGCTCCCCCTTCCCATTTCTTCATCCTGCAACTGTGTGCCTGCACACCATCAGGTTTTGCTGCTGGACGAGGTGACTGTGGACTTGGATGTGCTTGGACGAGCTGACCTTCTCACTTTCCTTCAGGTCAGTGGAGTGAGCTGCTCGGTTTTGCTTGCTTAATTAACTTCCCTAGCAGACACATTGTCGTGCATGCAATTGTGCATCATGAAGCAAAGGCGTTACGAGCTTCATTGAAACTGTTGTGGCTTGTGTCTATGCTCCCCTTTGTTTCCTGCATCAGTGCCCTTGCCCTTTCTCTGCCACATCAGCTTGCTGCAAGAGCAAATGCAAAAGCATGGGGTTGGCCAGAACCAATTTTACGTGTTTTCCGTTACAGTGTATATGTGTGTGTGTCACTTAGAGGGCAAGGTTTGCTCTAATTCTACAAGAAATACAGCGACGTATGGGTTTGGCCAACCCTACAAAAGCATCAGTATTAAACTTTCCTTCAACTTTCCATGCATGAATTGCAGGAGGAGTGCGAGACTCGGGGCTGCACTATTATTTACGCCACCCACATCTTTGATGGCCTAGAGTTTTGGCCAACGCATGTGGCCTACCTCGCTCGTGGCCAAGACCTGACATTGAAGAAGGTACGGACATGCGCCGAGTGGTAGGAGCTTGTTAGTTGTTTCAGTACTCAGTACTCTGTCCTTATGGTGCCCTTTCCGTTTCCTTGTCATGCCTAAGGGAGCCACATTTTTTTGCTCTTCCGTACCAAGGACAAGCAAGCTGCCTTTTTTAGGGCCTAAAATGTCTCAAATTTCCATTGCTTGCCTCAGCTTAGTATAACACAACTAACACGTGGTTTATGTACTGCTTACGATTGATTTAAGTTCGTCTTGCTACTCACCAGAACAAAACCGTTGCTACTATTGTTGTAAGTACGTAGTACGTAGTGCTTGCAGTAGGTACAGGTATGTATTATTACCCAAAATGTGCACGTCCTGCTGCGTGTTCTATTATCTAGGCTTACATTGAGTTGATGCGTTTCAGTCTGCATGCAATAACAAAAATTGCTGCAGGCTGAGGAGGTGCCAGAGCTGCAGAGAGGGCAACTCCTAGACCTGGTCTACAGGCTACTCACAACTGAACACGAGGCAGTCATGCAGGTAGGAATTTACTTGTCAAATTGGTTGGGTGGAAGTAGTAGGAGGGGTCTAGGCATGGCTTGCAATTCCAGGAGTGAGAATGCTTAAATTGACGACACACAGGCTTTAGCTTCAACTTACTCCGATGTCTTTGTGACACTTCCGAAAGGAAGAAGGACAATTTTGCGTGCGTGCAGTAAAAAACCACTCCCCACATTAATCAGAGAAATGGAGCCATTTTGGTACCGGGTACCGTTAAACTCCTCCACCACACAAAAAATAAAGAGGTCAATAGGGATCAGGAGGGTTGCAGGGCTAATCTGAGACCAGCTCCTGATGATAATTGATTAGTGCTGGAAAGGATACGTCTGGTTTGGACAAGTTTGGCTGCGTAGTTGACAGAATGCATACGGAGCATGGAGTCAATTTTGTGAACTCTGAGAGAATCAAGACCCAAATTCGTGTAGATGTTGCCACCCAGTCCCAAAAGGATGGTGTGGAGGGTAACGGAGACTCCTTGGAGGATGGAGCAGAGGCCTTTGTGCTGATCCTGCGCGGCGCTCAGCTGGTTTTGACATCTAGTGCCCTCACACTACTTGATCCTCTCCATTATTAGTTACTTTTTGGTTTGGGATAAGATCGACCAGTGCAGCATGTGTACGTCTGGAGATAAAACCTGTTTGTCTGAAAAGCAGGGTGAAAAGAGCCATTGAGGTATAATCCTACTTTCAGCTGTTTCAGGATCTGGATATTCTGCATAGCCAGCCATTCGCTACTACCTGTATTCATGGAGACAAAGCAGGACTCTAGGGAGTTTGTTTCGCCAATGGCCTTCTTGATCATGCTGCATGCTAAGTTGTGCCTTTCAACGCTCAAATTCCTTTTTTGTGTGTCAAAACACACAAAGAGAGTGTGTTGGGCACTGTCAGGCAAAGTCAGAGGGCAAGTCAGACTCCTTGAGCGCTTAAACCGAACCGCATACTTTTGGTTGTGTACAGGTTCCTGTATTGTACTTTGAAATGGTGGCACTTGGTTTTAAAAGAGACACAAGATTACACCACAAAATGTTATCACATGCTCACATCCTCCAGGCACGTGGGCAGCGGTGCGTAGAATGGGATCCCAGCCAAGAAGGCAAGGTCGACAATTTTTCATACGCTTTCAAGTAAGTAGTTCAGGGCATACACTATCACTTTTTTGGGCAGGGAAAATCGGATAGAATAGATGGCTTTAGGTTTTCACAACTTTGTGCCAGGTATGGTAAGGTAAGGTTACATCGCTATATATGCCTCTGGGGGGCATCTGAGCGGAAGCTTGGAAAAAGCCTGAAACCAAACCAAAAAGATCCTAGAAAAAATCAAGGGAAAAGGGCTAGGCACTCAGCCACAAAATAGGCCACACCATAAATATTAGGTTGGTTCAAAAAAGTCCTCAAACAAGTTGGGCTATCTTCATATTGAGGTGGGAAGACCAGCTGGCGGTGCTGTGTGCGGAGGCTAACAAAATGTTAATGCGGACAGTCCAGCAAAATGTGTTCCTCATCCTGAACAGAGTGCCAGTCACATTTGTCACAGATCCTGAGCTCATAAGGCCTTTTATTCCTATTATGACGCATTCTTTGGACCACAAAGTTATGGCCAGATAGGCGAAGGCAAGAAAGTGCACGGCTGAGATTGCTGGAAATATCCAAGCGGAGGTAGATAGGTAACATAAGCTTATGATTTATTTTTCTGTCATCCCACCAGCCAGGAGCAATCCCCAAAGGTATACTAAAATGTGTGTGATAAGTTGTGCCAGGTATTGCAACCATCAGATTTAATTTCCATAAACCAGGTACCCAACTAAACTTGAACAGCCTCTCATCCCCTGACTCAAGTTGATGATATTGCACTTGATGATAATCAGGGTGATCGATTGATTGAATATCTCAATTTTTGCTGACGTTTTTCTGCTTTTGCTCTGTATCTGCAGCAACGGTTGGGCACCTGGAACTCTTGGGTCGTCAATCAAATCCTCAACTAATGCAGTCATGAGGAATTAATGTGGCGAAATCCGGATAAGGCAGATTATTTGGTTCCATTTTGGGTGATAAATATAAGATGTGACCCTTGCTATCAGTATTGTGCACTGGGTTGCCCAGATGTTGAATTGCTCAAGGCACAGAAATCTGTTATTAATGTCATTTGCAGCGTTTTTATTTAATTGATAAATGAATGCAATCGAAACCCTACCAACTTCAATAAAAAAATGACCGGAAGTTGTCAAAACTGTCTCCAGGTACAGGGGTTACCTGCTTTGAAGTGCACAGCAACAGGCAAAGCAAACGGGACCTTGACCATATTTGTGTAGGGGTTACAAGGGTTACAAGGATAAGCCTACAGCCCGAGACTCTGGCTGATGGCAATTGGCTGGTGAATTAAAATCAACCAGTGTCGAAAACTGAAACTAAATCTGACACTAACTTGAGGAGTCTGTACGAGTCTTGATTCAGGAATGCATTGATCTCAAAATCAGTGATACTGTGATGACAAGCCAAGAAAGGAATAAAATCAGAGCTCGAAGGAGGAAACGCACGCAGAGTCTTAAACCTTCCTTCAAAAAGGTCTCTCCTGTATCTCATGCGCAGCTCGCACACTTCAGCACACTTGCAGAAGAAAAGCACATGCTTCTCATCTTGAACTTCTCCACACTCACATTTATCACAAATGCTAGAACCACCATGCCATTTGCAAGACTCCACTCTCAAATGGTGTGCACGCAATCTGAACCTGCTGAAATTCCTCAACACATGTTTGTCCAAATCCTTGTACAAGTAGGAGGGGATAGAAAAAGGAGAACCTCTAGGACCACTCTCAGAACTCCCACACCACTTGTGATACGTGACTGCTTTCTTGTTTACTGCGCGAGGATTTATCACAGGTCTTCCAAAAAATTAGGATGGATGCTGCATAGATCGCAGGGGCCTGTATTTATCTTTGCTGCTGAGCACAGGGTTTTTAACCCTCAATCTACCGGAATTACCAAATTAACACAGTTGCAACAAAACGTGCCCATCAGAAGTGTCCAAGGTCTTTTTTTTTTTTTTTTTGGTGGGGGTTGTTACACGGTCCTCAGCAAGGGCCTGACAGAATGAAGGAAAAAAACCTAAAAGACTGGGAAAAGGAAAACTCCTGCCTAAAACAGAAAAACCCTCCTT
>Ga0307947_1001981_pt1 | contig 16346 bp, 28 predicted proteins | sample OrgLakmetagen232_FD_201840 | JGI IMG/M metagenome (GOLD analysis project Ga0307947, IMG submission 201840) | Saline water microbial communities from Organic Lake, Antarctica - #232 | ecosystem: Environmental > Aquatic > Non-marine Saline and Alkaline > Saline | place: Antarctica: Organic Lake...
GGGGTGGGGGGGGGGGGGGGGGGGGGCGCGTGTGTGTGTGTGTGTGTGTGTGTGTGTGTGTGTGTGTGTGTGTGTGTGTGTGTGTGTGTGTGCGTGCGTGTGTGTCTGCATGTGCGCTGTATTGAACTTTGATGTGCTCCATGTCCCCCACATACATTTGGGATGCTATTTATTCAATAACCGCTGTAGATACATACCACGTTAAGGGCGCACACATTCGTTTGGGACGCTATTCATTAAAAAAAAACTGTAGATGCACACCACATTTGGGTGTCCCACCAGTCCCAGGTCGTTGCAGAAGGCATGCAAATGTGTACATGCACGTACACATACGTACACACGCGCGCACACACACGCACACACACACACACGCATACACACGCATACGCATACGCGTACACATCTTGAGGTTCTGTTTGATTGGCACACGCATGCACATAAAAACACACATGCACAACCGCACACATGTGTACATTCACGTACACGTACACACATACACATGCATACGCAAATGTGCACACGCACACACACACACACACATACATGCACTCCAGGTGGAGCGTGCAGACATAAAAGCAGCCATGGTGTTTGCGCTGGACTGTGCGGACGCGGGCGCTGAGATTGTTGAAACCCTAGCAGATGCACTCACGCTGCCAGAGACGCCAGTGCCCCTAAAAATCGCCAGGTGTGTGTGTTTGTGTGTGTGTGTGTGTGCATGTGTGTGTTTTTTTGTGCTCTTCAGAGGTTTGCCTGTGTGGGTGGTCGAGGTACCTGGGTTGGTGTGTTTTTGTTCCTGCTTGTGCGTCTTTTTGGTATTTCCCTAGCAGAAATTAAGCAAGGTGTGTGTTTATGTTTGTATGTATTTATCAAAGTGTGTATATGCCTTGAAGGTGTCAGTGCACTATACTCTTTTGTGTCACACACACACACACACACACACACACACACACACACACGCACACACATACACACGCACAGACACATACGTTAACGAAAACACACACACTCACACACACACATACACATACACACACATCACAGGCTCTTCCTGCTGTGCGACATCCTGCAACTCACTACCGCCCCTCCGCACTGCCACGCACTTCTGAATTTGCACATGCACATGTACACGCACACAGACACACACATTCACCCACACACACACGTATAAACACACACGCACACACACATCACAGGCTCTTCCTGCTGTGCGACGTCCTGCACAACAGTACGGCGCCCGTGCGCAACGTGTCACGCTACCGCACGCGCTTTGAGGCCGTGCTGCCTTCCATATTTGAAAGCCTGCATGAAGCGTACAGGTGTGACAAATTGCATTGGAGTCACAGGCACGCACAAAAGTAGCACAGGCACGCACCCAGAAGGAAATGACACGCAGAAATTAGCACAGGCACGCACCAAACAGAAAGTTGCTGGCAACAGATTCACACAAGCACGCACTAAGACGAAAGCTGCAGGCATTCGATTCACACAAGCACGCATTAAACAGAAAGCTGCAGGCATTCGATTCACACAAGCACGCACGAAGGAGAAAGTAGCAGGCATTAGACTAACACAAGCACGCATCAAGGAGGAAGTAGCAGGCATTTCATTGACACAAGCACGCACCAAACAGAAAGCTGCAGGCATTTGATTCACACAAGCACGTGCGAAGGAGACAGCTGCGTGCATTTTATTGACACAGGCACGCACCAAACAGAAAGCTGCAGGCATTCGATTCACAAAAGCACGCACGAAGGAGATAGCTGCGTGCATTTTATTGACACAGGCACGCATTAAACAGAAAGCTGCGTGCATGCCATGCCATCACAATTCAGGCGCCTCACATGTTTGTGCAATGATCACCCTATCTTGGGCAACACACATTCTTCTACGCGTTGCCCTTGCACCGCCCTTATAACGGAGTGCGTGATTGGAATTGCATACACGATGAAAGTGCAAAATGTAAAATCGCTTCTGCCAAAAACTTGCGTGTACTCATTATCGTATATATATATATATATACATATACCTCTATATATACATATACATATACCTAATATATATATATATATATTATATATATATATATATATATATATATATATGTATATGTACACCGTACTATACCACACTGGTACTCTACTGTATATTTTGATTGTTTCCTTGCCAAAATTACCTTACATAAACCGTAGATAAAAATACACATGGTTCTAGCCAACTCTAAAGATACCGCAAAAGCTTAGGTAAGGTAAAAAATTTGGCCTGTGGCAAGTTAGCACATGCATCACACAAGAAGCAAAATACCATGCAATGCCATGTGCTGTGTTCACTCGAGTTTAAGCACACGCACGCACACACACACACATACACACACACGCACACACACAAACACACGCACGCACACACACACGCACACACACACACGCACGCACACACACACAAACATACGCACGCACACGAACACACACACGCACACAAACACACACACACACACACACACACACACACACAAACTCGCGTAAATACAAAGCCTTGTCGTTGAGACAAGCTGCTGCTGCACCACTTGTGTTGTATGTGTGCACCACGTGTGTTGTATGTGTGTTCAAGCTTGGGTTTGCTCACAAGAATCTCACACACCATAGGGCAAAGTTGAGATGCGCATCACACAGGAGCTGCTGCATGTTTATTCACACACCATTAAAGCACACGCTTGTCATTGCTTTGAGCTGAATCATCGTGTGCGTGTGTGTGTGTGTGCGTGTGCGTGCGTGTGTGCATGTGTGTGTGCGTGTGCAGGGCTGTGGAGACGCGCATCACACAGGAACTGCTGCGTGTTTATTCACACATTTTTTAAACACACGCTTGTCATTGTTTTGAGCTGAACCATCGTGCGTGTGCAGGGCTGTGGAGACGCGCATCACACAGGAACTGCTACGACGCCATGTGCTGCGTGTGCTGCGCTGCTGGCGGGAGCGCTACGTGTTTTCGGATGACTACCTGAATGGGCTGCAGGTGTGTGTGTATGTGTGTTTATGTGTATGTGTGTGTGCGCGTGTGTGCAAGTGTTGCGCTGCTGGCGGGAGCGCTACATGTTTTCGGATGACTACCTGAATGGGCTGCAGGTGTGTGTATGTGTGTGTTTGTGTGTGTATGTATGTGTGTGCGAGTGTTGCGCTGCTGGCGGGAGCGCTACGTGTTTTCAGATGACTACCTGAATGGGCTGCAGGTGTGTGTGTTTGTGTGTGTTTGTGTGTGTATGTATGTGTGTGCGAGTGTTGCGCTGCTGGCGGGAGCGCTACGTGTTTTCGGATGACTATCTGAATGGGCTACAGGTGTGTGTTTGTGTGTGTGTTTGTGTGTGCGCGTTTGTGCGAGTGTTGCGCTGCTGGCGGGAGCGCTACGTGTTTTCAGATGACTACCTGAATGGGCTGCAGGTGTGTTTATGTGTGTGTGCGTGTGCTGCGCTGCTAGCAGGAGCGCTACGTGTTTTCGGATGACTACCTGAATGGGCTGCAGGTGTGTGTGTATGTGTGTGTGTATGTGTGTGTGCTTGTGCTGCGCTGCTGGCAGGAGCGCTACATGTTTTCGGATGACTACCTGAATGGGCTGCAGATGTGTGTATGTGTGTGTGCATGTGCTGCGCTGCTGGCGGGAGCGCTACGTGTTTTCGGATGACTACCTGAATGGGCTGCAGGTGTGTGTGTATGTGTGTGTGTGTGTATGTGTGTGTGCTTGTGCTGCGCTGCAAGCAGGAGCGCTACGTGTTTCCAGATGACTACCTGAATGGGCTGCAGGTGTGTGTGTGTGTATGTGTGTGTGTGTGTGTGTGTGTGTGTGCGTGCGTGCGTGCGTGTGTGTGTGTGTGTGTGTGTGTGTGTGTAGACATAGCTGCAGCTCTGCAGTGCCAGCACTGAGGCGTTGGCTGCTGCCGACTTCTTGCTGAACAAACATACGTGTGTTATTTTGTTAATGCACATGCAAACCTTACCCCAAACCTGTATGCACACACACACACACACACACACTCTCTCGCTCACACACACACACACACACACACACACACACACACACACACATACACACACACGCACACACACGCTCACGCACACTTACACACACACACACACACAAACACGCATACACACACACACGCACACACACGCGCACACACTTACACACACGCAGGCTACTTTCCTGCAGCCCCTCACTGCCAGCACTGAGGCACTGGCTGCTGCCAACCCCAGCCTGGCAGCAATGCTGGACACCCTCAGCAACGAGGACCTGGAGCGCAAGTGCAGGTGAGCGCAGGAAACGTGGCGTAGTGTTGCGGTGGCGTTTGTATTGAGTAATTGATAGTGGTGGCGGTGACAATCATCTTGAGCGACAAAGGCTTTGATTGTAAATTCAGAAAAATCTTGTGGCTGGGCATTTAGGCGCTGCTAGAAAGGTCACACACACACACACACACACACACACACACACACACACACACACACACACACATGTGTGTTACCTACACAGGCTCAGCGGGCTCAGCACCAAAGGCGACCGTGCCGCGCAAGTGCAGCGCCTCCTCACGCTGGACGCATACACACACAACAGTGCGGCCCTGACCAATCCTGCACCGAGCCCTCTATTTGCACCCCCACCTTCCATTCCTGCAACACCAGGTGCGTGGCTGGGTGGCTGTGGCTGTGGCTGTGTGTGTGTGTGTTTGTGTGTGTGTGTGTGTGTGTGTGTGTGTGTAGGTCGCTACGTACTGAACGACGCCTCTTCCACGCACTTACCTGTCATGCTGCCCAGCAACACATACAACCATCAACGCTGCCTAACAAAACACACACAATCATCCTGTCCGACGCTTTCCACAGGCCCTGCTTTTGGTGCGTAGCATTGCATGCAACCATCGACGCTGCCTAACAACACACCTACACACTCATCTCGTCCGACGTGTTCCACAGGCCCTGGCTTTGGTGCGTCCGCAGAAGGAGCGGCCGCGCTTGGCACCTCAGACCCTTCTCAGGTGATGATGCTTGTGCTTCGCTCTGTGTAGCTTTCATTCAGTAGTTAGGTATTACTTATGACGTTGCCGCGCTTGGCTCCTCAGACCCTTCTTTGAGAGAGTGATGATGCATGTGCTTCGCTCTGTGTAGCTTTTTCAGTAATTTGCGATTATTTACTGCCGCTGACATATTCAGCTCCTCAGACCCTTCTCAGGCAATTTGTGTTTTCTCGCAGCTCAATATTTGAGCTCCTGCGCCATCTGTTGCGATTTTTTACTGGCGCTTATACGAAATCAGCTCCTTAGGACCCTCTCAAGTCGTTTGGGTGCAAATTGTGCGTGTGCACCACGTGCGTAAGTGCACTACGTACCTTTGTGCACCATGTGCGTGTGTGATCTACGTGCTTGTGTGTGCGTGTGTGTGTTTTATGTGTGTGTGTGCGTGCGTGCGTGTGTGCGTGTGTGTGTGTGTTTTTGTGTGTGTGTGTGTGTGTGTGTGTGTGTGTGTGAGCCAGACATTGTAACAAACCGTTACTGTACAACTTCCATATGCCTTAATACGCTCGACGTTCTCAAGATGGACACAGCTTGTCGCTTTCTTTCATGCGTCCATTTAATTTAGTTTGGATTACAAAGGCCTCCAGCCTGGCATGGCTGCTCAACCTATAGCTTGTCCCTTTCTTTCATGCGTTTATTGGTTTCTTTCACGCTTCATTCATTCGTTGCTTTACGCTTTATTTCATTTGTTTCATCTGCGCTTCTTTCGTGTGCTGCACGCACGCAGGGAGGAGCAGTTATGGGACCTGCCCCACAGACTTCACTGGGTCCTACTACCCCAGGTGTGTGTGTGTGTGTGCGTGTGTGCACGTTTGTGTGTGTGTGTAAGTGTGGGTGTGGTTGTGCATGTGTAGTTGTATGTGGGTGTGTGGATGTGTGCCCAAACACTGCCACAGCAGCAGCAGCAGCAGCAGCCGCGTTGCTTGGCTGTGCTCATCCCTTGAAATATTATGATCATCCTGGCAGCCATTCATGTGATAAGCAACTAATTGCTGAGCAACACATCATTAGGCGTCCTGGCAGCCATTCAAGTATGATGATTGTGTGTGTATGTGTGTGTGCCTGTGTGTGTGCGCAGGTAATGCCACAGCAGCGGCTGCAGCGGCGGCAGCAGCAGCTCCTGCCCCGGTGTCGCGGTGGACTGCTATTGATGAAGAGGAGGAGAAGCAGACAGTTCCACAGGTGTGTGTGTGGCTGAGTGTGTGTGTGTGTGTGTGTGTGTGTGTGTGTGTGGCTGAGTGTGTGTGTGTGTGTGGCTGAGTGTGTGTGTGTATGTGTGTGTGTGTGTGTGTGTGTGTGTGGTTGCGGTTGTGTAGGTGGGTTTGGCTGGGTTTGTAGGTGGAGGTTTGGGGTTTTGGGTGTGGGACGCAAATCGGTTGTTTTATATGTGATTTTTTTCCTGTGCGTACTTCTGGTCAACATCTGCATAGAAATGCACGCGTCTGCTTTTGCTGCAGCGCTTTTCTCTGTACATATCCACTGTTAAGGCAGTAACCCAAAACCCTAAACCCTAAACCCTAACCCTAACCTAACTCCTCTTCCACAGTGAATATATAACCCTAAACTCTAAACCCTAACCCTAACCTAACTCCTCTTCCACAGCTCCAAGCCGCTGGGAACAGATGAGGAATCAAAGTTTTGATAATTGTTTGCAGCACTCTGGTTCTTACGCAGCTAAAAATGTGTAAATGTGTGTAACACTTTGGTTCTTATGCAGCTGCCCATCTCCAAGTGGCTGGAGCAGGAGGCAGAAGCAGCCGAGCAGCAGCAGCGCGCCTCAGAGATGGCTGCGGCTGCAGCGTTGGCAGCGGCAGAAGCCGAGGCAGCAAAGATATTTTCAGACACCGATGAAGAGGTTTGCGATTTTGTTAGTGTGTGTGTGTCTTTGTTTGTATGTGTGTGTGTGTCGTTGTTTGTATGTGTGTGTGTGTCTGCCTTCGTTTGTGTGTGTGTGTGTGTGTGTGTTTGTGTTTGATGGGACAGTCTCTGTGTGTTTCGGCAGCTGAGGCAGGTGCGGCTGACGTTTGTTCAGTCAAGATTGTTCAGACTCAGTCATTGCGAAGAACGACATACGGAGGAACTGTCAGGCTGCAAAAGCCATTCCGCCTCCAAAAGTAAGCTCCCCAGGAACTCACACCTGCTAACCTACACCAGGTCCATCACTAGCATAACTGCTCTGTCACAAACCCAACAACATATGCTTTCTCTTGAGCCTTCTTGCTGATGAGCTCGCCACAACAAGAAAGAACAGGACGATGCAACCCACACAACGATGATGACAAAAGCATGGCCATTCCATCACAAACCCAACAACACATGCTTTTAACCGGCTTTGTTGCTGATGAGCGTGCCACAAAAATTAAAAAAGGACGATGCAACCCACATGACAATGGCAAGCGTGGTCGCTGTGTCACAAAACCCAACAACACATGCTTCTCTCCGGCTTTGCTGCTGATGAGCGTGCCACAACAAAAAAAAAGGACGATGCAACCCACACGACGATGGCAAGCATGGCCGCTCTGTCACAAACCCAACAACACATGCTTCTCTCTGGCTTTGCTGCTGATGAGCGTGCCACAAATAAAAACAGGACGACGCAACCCACACTACGATGATGGCAAAAGCATGGCCATTCCATCACAAACTCAACGCACGTGCTTTCTCGCAGGCCTCATTGCTTATGAGCGCCACAAAAACTCACCCACACATTTGTGTGGGTGTGTTTGTGTGTGTGTGCTTTCCACTGACGTGTGAGTCAGCGCAGCCACACACTCTGCCCACACTCTTTTTTTTACGCAGGACAACCTTAAGCAGGAGAGCTCTGACATGGACGCGACCGATGCTTCTGACGCAAGGAAGCGACAGAGTGGGCAGCCGTCCACCTCTGCCCCTGGAGGTGTGTGTGTGTGTGCTTGTGTGTGTGTATGTGTGTTTGTGTTTGTGAACAAGTGGGGTTGGGAGTGGGTGGGTTGGGTATGTGTGTATGTGGATGTGGATGTGGGTGATACTCTGGGTGAGGTTGTAGACAGTGTGCAAATGCCGTCCGGTCAGGGTATTTAGTCTGCATATGACACGGAGTAGATGGTATCCTGCATATTGCGATATATGTTGCTTAGTCGGTGGTGAGTGAGGGGGGCTTTGATCAAGCGTTTGATGCCGGTGCTCTCTCTTTCTTTCTCTCAAGCTCTCTCTCTCTCTCTCTTTCTCTCTCTCTCCTCCTCTCCCCCTCTCCTCCTTTCCCTCTCTCTCCCTCTCTCTATCTCTTTCTATCTATCTATCTATCTATCTCTCTCTCTCTCTCTCTCTCTATCTCTCTCCCCCTCTCCCCCTCTCCTCCTTTCCCTCTCTCTCTCTCTATCTCTTTCTCTCTCTCTCTCTCTCTCTCTCTCTCTCTCTCTCTCTCTCTTTCTCTCTCTCTCTTACGTGCATTAACACACACATACACATACGCGTACACACACGCAGGTGCTGCTGCAGGGGGTGCGGTAACAGGAACTCCTGGCGCAAACAATGGGACTAGTGCAGCTGATGATGAGAAGCGCAGACAGCGCTTGCGGCAGGTGTGTGTGCAAGTGCTTTGCTTGTAGGGTTGGCCAGAACCATATATATACGGTGTGTATACGGTATTTTTGGCAGGGATATCACCAGATTTATGGTCAAATACGGTGTATATATACGGTTCTGGCTAACCCTATTTGTTTGCTGTGGTAGCACGTGCGTGTGTGTGTTGATTGTGATGGCGGCACGTGAGTGTGTGTGTGTTGATTGCGATGGCGACAGGTGAGAGTGTGTGTGTGTTGATTGTGATGGCGGCACGTGTGTGTGTTGATTGCGATGGCGGCACGTGAGTGTGTGTGTGTGTGTTAATTGCGATGGCAGCACGTGCGTGTGTGTGTGTCGATTGCGATGGCGGCACGTGAGTGTGTGTGTTGATTGCAATGGTGGCACGTGAGTGTGTGTGTTGATTGCAATGGCGGCACGTGTGTGTGTGTTGATTGCGATGGCGGCACGTGAGTGTGTGTGTGTTGATTGCAATGGCGGCACGTGAGTGTGTGTGTTGATTGCAATGGCGGCACGTGTGTGTGTGTTGATTGCGATGGCGGCACGTGAGTGTGTGTGTTGATTGCGATTGCGGCACGTGAGTGTGTGTTGTGAATTTTGGTGGCACGCTAGAGTAGGTGTACTGTACATACTTCAATGGATTGCCATGGAACAAGTTGGACAGCCATTGTCTTCTAGGCCACAAGTATACACTACGACAAACACACACATCTACGCACACACACAACGCATACACACACACACACACACAACACATACGATCACACACACACGCACACACGCACACTCACACAGATTGAGTTGGCATGTGCGGGTCTGGAAGCAGAGCTGGAGGATGAGGGGCTCAGCAAAGAGGACTTGACGCAAAGGTGGGATGTGGTTTTTTATCCTCACTAGTGCACGGGTACAGGTACTGGCGTAGTTGTGGGTGCGGTGCTGGTGTGGATTTGGATGCGGGTGTGGGTACAGTTGCTGGTGTGGGTGTGCGTGTGGGTGTGGTTGCTGGGGTGGGTGTGGTGCTGGTGTGGGTGTGGGTGTGGATGTGGGTGTGGGTGTGGATGGGTGTGGATGTGGGCAAATGTAGCAGCGCGAGCATAGCTGCAGGCGAAGCTACAAGGCGCAGACGTGTGCGCAACATCCCTTTTTTCCCCTTTTCCCCCTGTGGCTCTGGCTCACGCCCTTTACTTCACGCACATGTAGGGTGATTGCGAGGCGAGCATAGCTGCAGGCAGAGCTAGAGGGCGCAGACGCGTGCGCAACAGCCCTTGTTTTTCACCCTATGGCTCATGCCCTACACTGCACACACATGTAGGGTGAATGCAAAGCGAGCAGAGCTGCAGGCGGAGCTAAAGAGCGCAGACGCGTGCGCAACAGCCCTTGTTTTTCACCCTATGGCTAATGCCCTATACTGCACACACATGTAGGGTGAATGCGAGGCGAGCATAGCTGCAGGCAGAGCTAGAGGGCGCAGACGTATGCGCAACAGCCCTTTCTTTCCCCTTTTCCCCCTGTGGCTCTGGCTCACGCCCTAAATACTTCACGCACATGTAGGGTGAATGCGAAGCGAGCATAGCTGCAGGCAGAGCTAGAGGGCGCAGACGTATGCGCAACAGCCCTTGTTTTTCACCCTATGGCTCATGCCCTACACTGCACGCACATGTAGGGTGAATGCAAAGCGAGCAGAGCTGCAGGCGGAGCTGGAGTGTGCAGACGCAGAGGAGAGGGCGGCCTCCTTACGTCAGTGGCGTAGTAGGCGAGAGTCCTCACACGCGACAGGTGAGAGGGCGAACAAAGCAGCGTACTTTTTGAAGATGTACAGGGTTTCCAAAAAAGGCTAGGCGGGAGTCGTCACACGTGGCAGGTGAGGGCGAACAAAGCAGCGTACTTTTTGAAGGTTTACAGGGTTTCCAAAAAAGGCTAGGCGGGAGTCCTCGCACGTGGCAGGTGAGAGGGCAAACAACAGCAGCGTACTTTTGAAGATGTACAGGGTTTACAGGGTTTACGAAAAAGGCGTGCAGTCGAGAAGTGTGATTGCTAGTACCTTCTTGAATCAGGACTCGATGTCCACTTTGCTTGTGACCGAGTGTTTAGATAATTCCCTGCCGAGAGCTTGCACTGTGTGTGCGATTCTGCACTGTGTGTGCGATTCTGCACTGTGTGTGCGATTCTGCACTGTGGGTGTGATTCTGCACCGTGTGTGTGATTCTGCACCGTGTGTGTGATTCTGCACCGTGTGTGCGATTCTGCACCGTGTGTGTGATTCTGCACCGTGTGTGTGATTCTGCACCGTGTGTGTGATTCTGCACCGTGTGTGTGATTCTGGCCAGTCACATATGATACTGTGTATGATTCGATATGAGACTGTGTGTGATTCAGGTACGAGGCTGTGTGTGATTCTGGCCTGGCAAATTTGAGACCAAGTGCAAAACAGAAAATGAGCCATGTTAAATAACCACGTTTAATTGAGACCATGCGAAAAAGTACAAAACGGAAAAGCAGTATATATTCAGCACTGCCCAGTCGGCAGGAGTCCTCACACGTAGAAAAAAGGTGTGCTAGAGAAGGGCATACTGGAATATAAAAGTATGTGATTGCGTTAGGCCCTGCTTGAAGTCATCAATTGTGCAATTTAAGACGATGGTGGCGTTTCATAAGGGGGGGGGGGTGAAAGCAGCAGTTTGTCCACACAGCAATGACAGTTTGTCAACAACAACAACAACAACAACAACAACAACAACAACAACAACAACAACAAAAACAAAAACAACAACAACAACAACAACAACAACAACAATAACATTCAGACTCATGGCGTTTGCTGGCCACAGAAATGACTTGATGGCCACAGAGATAGCTCAAACAGATCTGCTTCTAATATGCCAAGTGGGACAAGGTCTTGTGTGGTGCAGCACCAGGAAACGCACAAATGTGCACGCACACACACACACTTGCACACACGCACGTACACACACACACTTGCACACACGTACGCACACACAATACACACACAGGCGACCGAGATGGTTTGGATGGTGATGATGTAGACGATGAAGGCCGGCCATCACGAAGGGAGCGCGACAAAGACCGAGAGCGCGAGCGTGAGCGCGAACGTGATCGAGATGGCAGAGGACGTGGAGGGGAGGGCAGTGGCAGGGTGAGTGTGAATGTTTGTGTGTGTGTATGCGTGTTTGTGTGTGTGGGCGTGTGCGTGTGCGTGTGTGTGGATGTGGATGCGAGTGTTGAAGGTCATGTGCTTCTGCTTTAGGCAAGCACACACACACACACACACACACACTCTACTATATCACACACACACACACTCTACTATATCACACACTCTTTGTGCGTTACTCTGACGCTCTCCTTGTGTGAATTTTGTGCATGTCTGTGCGTCGTCAATGCATCAAATCCTGTGCAGGAGCAGGCTGCTCTCAAGCTCTTGCAAAGCAGCACACATCCGTGCACGATGCAAAGGTCTTGCAAAGCAGCACACGTCTGTGCATGATGCAAAGGTCTTGCAAAGCAACAAACGTCTGTGCATGATGCAAAGCTCTTGCAAAGCAACAAACGTCCGTGCATGATGCAAAGCTCTTGCAAAGCAGCACACGTCCGTGCATGATGCAAAGCTCTTGCAAAGCAACAAACGTCCATACATGATGCAAAGGTCTTGCAATGCAGCACACGTCCGTGCACGATGCAAAGCTCTTGCAAAGCAGCACACGTCTGTGCACGATGCAAAGCTCTTGCAAAGCAGCACACGTCCATACATGATGCAAAGCTCTTGCAAAGCAGCACACGTCCGTGCATGATGCAAAGCTCTTGCAAAGCAGCACACGTCTGTGCATGATGCAAAGCTCTTGCAAAGCAGCACACTTCCGTGCATGATGCAAAGGTCTTGCAAAGCAGCACACGTCCGTGCATGATGCAAAGGTCTTGCAAAGCAGCACACGTCCGTGCATGATGCAAATCTCTTGCAAAGCAACAAACGTCCATGCACGATGCAAATCTCTTGCAAAGCAGCACACGTCCGTGCATGATGCAAAGGTCTTGCAAAGCAGCACACGTCCGTGCACGATGCAAAGCTCTTGCAAAGCAGCACACGTCCGTGCATGATAAAAATGCCATACCTGTGTGCATCCCACCCCGTGTGCCCTGCGCTAAGCATCGCAATGCTGTGCAGGTTCGAAACAGGAACAGTAAACTGTTCGAGTTTTTTACATTGCCATGCAGTAACACACTTCTGTGTTCGATACAGATGCCCTTCTTGTGTGTGCACCCTACCCCGCGTGCACCTGCGCTAAGCATCACAGCGCTAAGCATCACGATGCCGTGCAGGATCGAAATAGGAACAGTAAATTGTTTGAGTTTTTTACATTGCCAAGCAGTAACACACTCTTGTTCACGATTCAGACGCCCTTCTTGTGTGTGCACCTGGTGTGCGCCTGCGCTAACCATCACGATGCCGTGCAGGATCGAGACAGGGACAGGGACAGAGATAGAGACAGAGAGAGGGATAGAGAGAGGGATAGGGATAGGGGAAGGGATGCAAGCGAGAGGGAGAGGGAGAGGGAAAGGGAGAGAGATCGGGACAAGGACAAGGAACGTGCCACCAGCCGACGCCGGTCTGAACGTAGCAGGAGCCCAAGCAGGTGCGCGCGGGAAACACTGTGTTGGTCTTTCTTGCTGCGTTGGACAGCTGTTTGTGTGTGTGCATTGTTCAGTGCGCTGTGTGTAGGGTTGGCCAGAACCATATATATACACCGTACATGACCGTATATTTGGCCATTTCCCTGCCAGAAATGCCGTATATACACTGTATATATGGTTCTGGCCAACCCTAGCTGCGTGTTTTTTTTCGCAACCTTGTGTTGGTGTGTTGTCAAACCGGCTGGTGTGTCCCTAAAAGGGACAAGTATGGCTGCAGGCGTGTTTGTTCTCCTTTCATTTGCTTCCCATAGTGGTGTGAATATTGGATGGCAATGTGGCATTGGCCTCAAGTGGCGGAATGTTTCATCTCCTTTTGATCTGTGCTGATACTGAACACACCATCACAAAGAAATTGTGTGTCAAGTGTTCTTCATCTCCTTTTGATCTGTGCTGGTACTGAACACACCATCACAAGGTACATTGTGAGTCAAATGTTCTTCATCTCCTTTTGATCTGTGCTGGTACTGAACACACCATCACAAAGAAATTGTGAGTCAAGTGTTCTTCATCTCCTTTTGATCTGTGCTGGTACTGAACACACCATCACAAAGAAATTGTGAGTCAAGTGTTCTTCATCTCCTTTTGATCTGTGCTGGTACTGAACACACCATCACAAGGTACATTGTGAGTCAAGTGTTCTATGTGTTTTTAAGTGGAAGGGATGAGTTGCCCTCACATTTTTGGTTACTTCAGGGATTAAAGCAAAGAAATGGGGGAGAAAGTAAAGTGTGCCTCCTTTGAGTTTACTTTTCATCCCATTTTTCACGCTCGGCAGCTGGCCATACAGCACACTGTGTTCCAAATTGCATACGTTAACGCTGCACTTTCTACATGTGTGTGTATGTGTGTGTGTGTGTGTGTGTGTGTGTGTGTGTGTGCATATGTATGTGTGTGTGCGCGTGCGCGTGTTTAATTACACAATCTCTGTTGCTGTTCTTCCTGTTCTTCCTGTGATATGCGCTCACACCCTCTGCTGCCTTGAGCTGCCTCCCTCTCCTTCAGGACGGATTTAGTGGATCGAGACAGAGACAGGGGCAAGGACAGAGACAAAGAGAAAGACAGGGAAAGAGGCAGGGACAAGGACCCTAGCAAGCGTGCTCAAGATCGGGACAGGGGGGTTGCGGACAAAGGCGGCAGTGGTGGTGTGGGAGGGGGGGAGAAGGAGGCAGCGTCAGCATCGTTGTTGCGCCATGATTCTCGGTCAGAGCGCGAGCGGAGCCGCAGCAGGGAGCGCAGGCGTGAGGAGCGGCGGGGCAGTAGGGAAAGGGAGCGAAGTAAGAGTGGGCGGGGTGAGTCTGTGGCTGCGAAAGAGGGGAGTAGCGGGAGGGAGAAGGAGAGTGGGAAAGGAAGGGAGCGCGGAGGAGGAGAGCCGGAGGTGCCGTCATTGACAAAAGGAGGGAAGAGCAGCAGTAGCAAGCGTAGCAGGTCGCCGGAAGAGAAGAAGGCCAGCAAGTCTAGCAAATCGGAAAAGAAAAGTCGAAAGTGACGCACCTCGGGTGTGTTGCTCATAGTTCGTACTTGAAGCAGTTTGGCGAAGCAAACATTGTTTTACCGGATTATGCTATTATTTTGACGAGTTACTTTTGAGGATGGTAGCTTAATTATGGTATGGTAGCTGCTACATTTGTTGCATGTTTTTCAAACTGAACACTGTTATACATGCAGAGGGGGACACAGATGCCCAAAAGGGTACGCTTGTCAGCATACTCCCAGGTCCTGGGCCAAAGTATATACTTTTTATAAGGTGTACAAGGTTAAAAAAAAGGCCTTCAGTCAAGGAGTGCGACTGCTAGCCTGCTCCATAAAAGCAATTAATTCATGGAAGGTATGCACGACAGAAGTGCTCGTCTGAAGCCCGGTGCTGACATTCAGAGGTTGCAGATTAAGCCATCAGTCAAAAGTGTGGCTGCTAGGCTGCGTATGGAAAGCACTGTTCATAATGTGAGAAGCAATTGCTGTAGCACCTACAAAAAAACTTGGAAAGGGTAAAAAGGCACATCGTTGTTTGTGACATAGAGACATAGTGCTGACATACAGGCCAGGATAAAAAGAAGGGGAAACGCAGGCAGTAGGAAAACCACTCCCCACAGTGCCCCTCCTATTAAGGCTGCTCCAGTCAGAACAGATTATCCACAGCCCACAGCCAGCCAATGACATTGACCAGGTACACTTTTTACTCAGATATAAGTGCAAGAAAGACCAAGGGAAAAGACCACAGTGGCTGGTCGACGAAATATACAATCTGGTTCTTGTGGAATGCACCATACATCAAACTAAAGACATTGAGAGAAGAGCAATGTTTGATAGACGAGCAATGTCTGGCCGTAACAGCCTGTTTTATTCTACGCCAGCCTGTTTTCTTCTGCCTCCTATTCTGCTCCAGTCTGTTTTATTCTACGGCACCTCCAGCACGCTGCATGCATACTCAAGCCAGGTGGATATGGCCACATGCACACTGTTTTCATTACTTTCAAACACCGCCTGTACTTTTTTCCCCTTAGGTTGTCAGATCAAATTACGGTCACTGCAAAGTATAAGACTCAGCACATCTACTGATTGTGGCGCCTTCGGACCAAGAAAGGCCTCCAAGGTGCGTGGAAAAACCATCCAGCAGAGGAGTGAGTTCTTTGCATCGCTGGTCCCTAATGCTTCTACCAGTTCTCTGGCTCATGCCCTTGTGCGCTCTCTGCACACATGTATGTGTGTCTACTACTCTGTGTCTACTCAGCTTTGGGTCGCCGCCACACTGCTGCTCCTTCCCGGAGCTAGCGCTGGGACCCATGACTCAGATAGACATCTCGGCCTCATTGTTGTTACACCTTGATAATATAAACGAACGAACAAATAGAATCGGAGACCTTACAAATATAAACGAACGAACAAATAGAATCGGAGACCTTAGCGGACCATCCCTGCGGGTCTGCACCTTTAATGGCTTGGCCACGCGGGGGGCACAGCCCCGGCCTTGACACCGGTTTCGTAAACAGCTCCTTCTCTCATGCTTTCTCCAGCTCTCCATCCT
>Ga0307947_1001983_pt1 | contig 16332 bp, 13 predicted proteins | sample OrgLakmetagen232_FD_201840 | JGI IMG/M metagenome (GOLD analysis project Ga0307947, IMG submission 201840) | Saline water microbial communities from Organic Lake, Antarctica - #232 | ecosystem: Environmental > Aquatic > Non-marine Saline and Alkaline > Saline | place: Antarctica: Organic Lake...
CTGCAGGTGTGTATGCCAGCACTTGTGTGCAAGTGCAGGCATGTCTGTGCATTTGTTCCTTGTGGTGCTCAAGATGTCTTGGATGGTACATTACTGGTGCTCATGATCCCCTGTGGTGGTCCTCCCATGATATGTGGTGCCTACAGCACTCCATAGGGTACGTGTTTGTGTTCTATGGACGCCCAAGAACGAATTTGAGCCGAGTTCGAAGCGTGGGCATGAGCCGTATTGAAGCGATTCGGATATTTCAATTTTCACAAGCGCTATATTTGAAAAATATTATAGCGCTATAAGCAAACGCCGATCCCTATTTATATGTGTGCTTTATTGGTATAGTATTGGTGTTTTATTGGTGTATTGTTGGTGTAAATGTTTTATTGGTGTTTTGGTGTAGAGGAGTGAGATGTTTTATTGATGCAATTCCTGCACCATCATACCCTTCAACTAAGCAGCCCTTACCTTCAGCCCTTACCCTGAACCCTAATATGTGTCTCACCAATATGAAGTAGCTCACAAGGGGAAAAATGAAAATGCTGCACAGGCAGTGAAAGCCACTCCCCACATTAATCAAGGAAAAAGAGTCACTTTGGTACCAGGTGTCGTAAAACTTTTCTACCAATTAGAATAGGAAAAAAAACCAGTAGCACCTCACCAAATGGGATTGAATGAGGCAGCATTTTCAATTACCTCGTAGATTATACACACACTTCCGCACACACGCACACGCACATACACACACGCGTGCACACGCGCACACACACACACACACACACACACACACACACACATGAGCACACTGCTGCTTTCTTTAATAGGCCTCTTACGTGGCCGGCCTCCTGAGCCACACTCCCAAGGAGCTGGATGCCACGAGCCACGTGCGGGGTGCTCTGAAAGTGTGATTTTTTGTACGCACACTCATCCACACACGCGAGAAAAAAGACTGGGTCGCTGCTGTTGTTTGCATGAACTTCATCTTTCTCATATTACATATTACTATAAAATGTAGCACTTGCTGCTTTGCATGGTGGTGTTACTGTTCTAACATCTGCGTCAATTGATGGCGAATCAATGCTGGAGCACCTGGAACACTTTGTATCAGTGATCTTGATGAAGCAATGCAAATGGTTTGTGTGATTGTATGCTGCGCAAGGCCTTTTGCTTGCCCCTATTATTGCATGCAAATAAGCTTTGTTTGCCATGCAACAAGGCGTGCGCCTCGGTAGGCTGTTAGAAATCTAAAATCTTTTCGATCATTGCTCAATTCCTCATTTTCTTCTTCCACCTCATTATATGAAAGTTTTGCGTGACTTCCTTAATTCATTATTTTTTCCCACCTCATGCAGTGGGGATCTAAATCCTTAAAATCTGGATTGTGTGATTGCTGTGTATAAACTGCAAATGACTTTTTGTACTGTGCGCGCCTTACCAGCTTGAGTTGATCATGTGAGATTGTGTATTGTCGAATCTTTACATTTGTGTGTGCGTAGGAGATGCACCATTGATTTTTGATTGTTGCCTCATAAATGACATTTATGCTATGCATTGGGCGTTTTCTGCATTTTTATCCGTGTTGTCTTCTCCCATACGTCACATACCGTTGGAATGTTAGAAAACGTTACCAGACTGGCTTAGCAGGCTTACTGACTCAATTACCGAGGTAGTAAGCGATCGGTAACGGTTTTTTCCAACTATATTTCAAAAGAAGTCAGAAAGCGATCTGGTAAGTTAGCTAGCTTACTTGAGTAGTAACCATAGTAAGCCAGCAGCAACCCACGATGTATTTTGTGGCCAATCACCATCGCCCATCCACTTCTTCAAAGTAAAGTCCCGGTAATGAACATGTTAACGCCTTGCTAAAGAGTCAGCCACCATTTACTCCGACATCGCTGACCCCCCCATCAGAATAGCAGGCCCTGAGGGAAATCCCCTCTAGAAAAAAATTAAAAAAAACTACGCAGGCAGTGAAAGCCACTCCCCACATTAATCAAAGAAAAGGAACCGCGTACCGCAGAACTCCTCCACCGCGAAAAGGAAAGGAAAAATCAATGGGGATCAGGAGGGTTGCAGGCTTGGCCTGAAATCGGCTCCTGATGAGAGTTGATAACAGAGTTAGTTAAGAAGCTTGCAGCAAAAAGGGTTGGGCTGCTGAAAAGTCCTGAAAAAAAGGTGTAAACAGGAAAAGTGTTTCCTCAGCTCACAAACTCGATGGTCTTGGCAAGTTAAAAGAGCATGCACCTCGTTCTGAACATGTTCATCTTCACCAGGACGTTGGTCACATACGCAAGAACCATCTTCAAGCCAAGTTATCGACTCTCATCAGGAGCCGGTTTCAGACCAAGCCTGCAGCCCTCTTGATCCCCATTGATTTTTCCTTTCCTTTTCGCGGTGGAGGAGCTTTACGATACTCGGTACCAAAGTGGCTCCTTTTCCTTAATTAATGTGGGGAGTGTCTTTCTGCCTGCGTAGCTTTTTCTTTTTCAGGAGAATTGCCAATCTGAAGTGCAGTTTCCAGCCTTTGCTTTATCTCAAGCCCAGCAACCAAACACCGTAAACCATTGCTCACATTATAAATCCCAGGGGAAATCACACGATTCATCCATGCCACTGCGTTTGCATGACAGGGCAGTGCAGAATTGTCAAACAACAGTTCTCTCTCTCTCTCTCTTTGTCCTTTCCAATACTAATGGCAATAGCTTCTATTCTCTGCATCCGGTTCTTCTTTCCTTTGAAAGTCACCTTCTTCACCTAAGCATTTATGCACCTCTCTTATATTTGAAGAGGTCTGTCAATACACTGTATACCCTTCACAGTGGCATGACAATAGGCGACTACAATTTTCTTATCTCTGATACTGCAGCTCAAATACATTTCTTCCTTGAAGTGGCATGAAACATCAGTTTACCAGAGGGGGGGCACTGAGGCCCAAAATGGGTATACTTTTTGCATGCTCCCAGGGTATGGGCCCCTCAACCGGCACGTTTCAAGCTCAGCTCTGATATGTAGCATTCCAATGCAGCTGAGCGAGCTTGAAACGTGCCAGTTAGGGGCCCGTATCTAATCGGTTGCGGCGTGAACCCTACTCTTTGAGCAATAACTTGCTGTATCTGACCAGCCAGCGCACCAAATCCGGTGCTTGGTGTTCTAAAGTCCCTATAATAAACACACTATACGAACATGCAGAGGTATGCATTAACTCCCTTCTCAGCAACATGCAAGCTGGCTTTCGTAAAAAACACGGCACAATTCAACAAAATGTCCAAAATGTCCTAATGACTCTGGAAGATGCCAGGCTTTATAAGCAAGACGTCTATGCTCTCATTGTAGGCTTTACCTCTGCATGTAATACCACAGACCATGACAAGTTACTCATCATTGTGTTTGATCTGGAATTTCCAACAGACGCTATAGATGTAGTGAAAAACCTGTACTATCAAGCACACGCTAGAATCAGGCTGCCCTCGGGCTGCACGGGAGACATCCCAGTTGAAAGAGGAACCATTCAAGGAGACACACTCTCTCCATTCCTGTTCCTTATCCACATGGAGCCGCTGCTTCGTTGGCTCCATGCAGGCAACAGAGAATACATGCACGGCCATGCTGATACTAGCCCACCCAACAACAAAGCCAAAAACTGCACTAGCAGCGGGACTTTTGCGGACGACCTTATCTGTCTCTCTGGCTCCTACCCAAACCCCCGGTTTCAAGCCATGAAAATTACCCAATACGCAGATTGGGCTCACTTCATCATTTAAGGCAAAAAGACGACCGTAGCGATGAAACAAAACTCTGCGTGGCAACACGTCAGTGGCAGACTTTGCACACCACCAGCTGGCCAACAAGGTCTTAGTACAAGGCCAAGCAGCACAGTTCCGAACAGTCCTCAAGCCTGACGATCCTTTCCCATACCTTGGGGTACACATCACAATGGACCTCAACTGGACACACCAACCGACACACATGACTACAAAGCTTTCCTTAAAACTAGAACGACTGAAGAATTATTTTGCTAGCCCTAAACAAACAATGGACACCATTCGCACAGCAATCGTGCCGAGCATAGCCAACTCTTTTCCAATTACCCCTTGCTCCCTAAGTGTCCTAAATCAATGGGACACACAAACTCTGGCAGCCATAAAAAGCAAGTATAAGCCCTGGATGTGCACTTTAACTGCACTGCTTTGAGAAGATAATCTACACTACGGCTTGGGATGCTCTTCCTTGAGAATTGAATTCCACTACAGAAACGCCCTTGCACTTATCACTAGCCTGTACAATGAGGTAAAGCATGGTAGGCTCACTGAAACTCTCCTTGAGCATCAAACTCAGCAACTAAACACTGCGGCATAAGGCCACTTGGGACCTCAGTGTCAAACACCAAGATACCTTCAAAAGCAATTACAATACATGTTAAGAGCACGGCAGTACATTAGCATCCATTATAGCAATTTGCGTCTCACACTCCAAGGACAATCCATTCTCACAGAAAGTATTACAAAAGCTCTCTGGGCACCCAACTTGCCTACACTGGAAACACTAATCAATAACATTGCATTTTCTCTTATGGACTCTCCGGGATCTCCAGCCTTTCAAGACTACTTAGCGTAGACGGCACACACATACTAAATGGCAACAACCTCAAATTCAAGTTTGGAAGCAAAATTAAAACAGGTCAAATTATTGCAACTAACAAGCTTGCCTCTTTGTTAAACTCAGAGAATATAACCCCCCAGCTCATCAGCAACTTACATAAAAACAAGGACACGGCACCTAGAAAGGGCTAGGAGAATCAATGCTACTGCTCTAGATGCAATAAAGGCTTACACTTCCATAGGATGGGCCTGGTCAGATGTGCAGGTTTTGCAACGCCAACAGACCCAAACTCCTATAAGGCGAACAGCCTCCACAAGGAGAACGAGACACACAATTCAGAGGCAGACAGAAAGTATGGACATAGATCCAGGCTGCTCCAACAGCAACCCAATGATCCTTCCTGCCAAACACGAACCAACAACAACCCACCTTCATCACAATATAACAAAAGGCAGAAGAGGAATCCCATCCACTTCGTAACTCACTGAAAATCCCACTGCTTTACTACCTAATTCTCCAGAGCCTCTGCAACCAGGTGATAATGCAGCAACCAAAATATGGCATTATAAACATAGCACCGCGGCTTTTTTTGGCAATGTTAAGGCCTGTAACACAATTTAAAAGTATGATTATCAAATACAGGAGGTGTTGGACTGGCAGCCAATAAGCAAACCTAAACGTAACACCAACGCACGCAACTTCACAGGCGCAATACAAAATGTAATTACAACCTGTCACTACCTATTGAGAAATGGGTGTTACCCTTGTTCCAAAGCACGGGTCAAAAAGCAGCAAAATGAGAGCCTTCAAAAAGCCAAAAAGTAGACAATTGTTGCCAAATTTACTGGAGCCCGGTCAGCCGAGAGCATCCAGAAAGAGAAGAAAACTATGATGATATGCCACAATGTGATACGTGTCAACGCACCTACCATTGGAATTGTCTGACTGACCTGAATGCTTGCTCACATTCAGCAAGGCAAGATGTGGAAAAAAGTGAAGACTGGCACTGCCCAGCTTGTACTGACCTAACCCAAGCAGAAAAGGACACCAGAAAATCCTATGCAGAAGAAAAAGAAATGAAAAGTGATCTGTAAACCCACATGGGAAGCGGCAGAACTGCTCTTAGCCAACCCTGACTTCAAAACCTATGTAGATAGCTACGAAAATGCTGATACTAGCAGTGGCACTCAGCTAAATGCCCAACCAGAAGACCAAGAAATTGACAATCCGACAAAGCAAGGCATGATGGTTGTACTCAGCACTTTGAAAATATGTGAGACTCGTCGCAAGGCCAAAACATCAGAGACAAGGCAATCTTTATCACAGACACTGTCGATCCCCAAGCAGACATTCCACCCACCTGGAAATGTGAGATCTGAGTGCGAGATGTGGACCTCCTCAAGCCAGGATCTAATAAAGACTCAGAGGGTGAACCCAAAATCCCTGGACACATGACCTGTCAAGCAGCCTGTGCGTATGACATCTACGGCAAGTGCACAGGCATGCTATCCCTAGAACGTCTCAACATCTTGCTACATGCTTACAACCAATCTAAACGGATTGGCCTACACAGTACTACACAACCACCTGTGCAAGACGTGGCAAGCAACTAAAATTGTAGGTCTGCTACAAAGGTATAAACTTTTAAATGAGCTCACTTAACAACATTGGGAAAAAGGCAAGAGATTCCATTATGTACTGCATCCCGAGGCACATTATGACCCCCCTCCAAAAATGGGCACTAGTTAACAAGCAAAAATTGCTAGCCCCCTAGATTTTGACCCTAGTTACCAATCCTACTGGAGCAAAAATACCAGAGACGACACAGTATTCGGAGCAAGCACTAATGCTTTCAACACAAAATTCACTGGCTTCTCCTTTTGTCACCCGAATTATTGCGACAATCTCCTGCATCCACTTGTGGGACATGCACTTCAATCAACAAACTCCATTTTCCACTCAAGAAGCTACAGCAACATTCCTACTCATCCCTGACTGGCTTGGTTGAAGTAAGAACGGGTACATGACTTGGATAAATGACTACCCTGAGCATGCATGCGTTCTAGCCAAGTTTTCTGCAGACAGCATGCTCTTAAACTCTACAGAAGTTTGGTTAGACGCTCCACCCCAGCCTCAGCACAACAAGAATAAAATGCAGCTAATTGTCGTCTGGAACAAGGAAAACAAGCCCTTAATGAATCCAACCCATCTTGGCTCAACCAATCAATTTAAGCAGACAATTCCTGAAGCAATCATTTTTCTGATGTTTCCCTCCCACCAGCTACTGACCCCTTCTACGACCTGTTCTGGCTAAGCGTCCCAAACAAAGTTGGCTCCCATGCAGAAGAACTACGGGCTTTGATTAACCTGCAAGATAAACTAAAACATCACATGCACGCCCACCATTACCTTGGTGAAGCTAACACAGATACACTGCTTTACAAGCTCTGGCAAAAATTGCATGATACGCCTCAGAGTGCAGCACAGCCCGACTCTTGCACACGGCAAGCTACTGCAAAGCCCCTTGCGCATGCCCAATCCAGTAACAAGTTTTGGTCCATGCCAAATGTAACTTTTAAGGAACAAGAACAAGTCCTTAAGTACAAGACGGATACGATACACACAGACAAACACACCAAAAGCTTTTAGCCATACGACAGGGCCTGCCACCTGCCCTTTGTGCGGAGGATCAGACAGTGCTCCACACATACTTAGGTGCAACAACCATACTCTGAAGAGAATGCACATAAACCGACACCACCACGCTGTAAGCCTTTGTGGTGAAGAGATCAGCAAAGGCAAGCTGGGCTCAGCAATTGTTACAATGGATGCTTGTAACAGTGAAAAATTATCTGACCTTAACATTGAACCCCCTGAGCGATGACACTGAAAGAAACATTCCTGACTGGGTTTTCCCAACACAACAAATCCTTCCAACTAGACATCAAAGCCGTCCAGACGGCATGTTAGTTATGCCCATTGAGGGAAGAGGCAGGTATTTGGATCCCAAACAGATCTCCCCAACGGACAGAGACATACATCTTGTAGAATTCAAATTCTGCTCAGATCTAAACCCGCAACAGACGTTGGAAAATGCGCACAACCAGCATCAACCCCTTATCCAACGTCTACGAACAAGGAGCCTCCAAGGCACCACTCAAAACAACCAAGTCACACTCCATGTTAAACTACTTCTTGGAGTCGGGGGCACAATCTACAATCAGTACACCATAACTCCTTCACTAAACTTAGGCGTCCCCACGCACAAAGTGCACCAACTAGTTACTAAACTGCACATTTGAAGGCTTGATACCATGCAATAAAAAGCTTGGACAAGATTACAAAAACAAGACACAAAATACACCTTAACAACAACAGTGATTATCTGATGGGGGGGTTACTGGTACTAGAGCGGCTGGCTTCAGGAGGGCTAGGCGCAGGCTGGAATGCATGGCTGACAACCCGCCGGATCCTCGCTCATTAGTCTCTGTTGATTCCCTTTTTTTTTTCTCGTTTCTGGTGGGGCTCTGGCTAGTGTGAGCACTAGTTGAGAGCCTTTCCTTAATGCATGCTGCTGGTGACTTCCAGCGTGGACTTTTACTTTTTAGCCAGCGCACCAAACCCAATGATTTCTAGTGTTTTGAAATTTGTATAATGAATTAAGATTGTTGCAAAGGAATGAGGCAAAAAGACTAAGTGGTAGGCGAGATATGCAAATTAATGTGCCATCCCCCCTGGAAAGCACCCATCCAGGGTACAGGTGCACGACGTGTGCTTTTAGTCCTGTCATTCTGTACGCAGGGCGACTTGTCTAAATTTGAGCACATGCTCAAGTAGCTTATAAAGTCAGCATCAGTTTGAAGCTAGGTTGGGTCCAATTTGATGAAGTGACGTGTGAGAGAAGCTGCACCTTTCATGCAAAAAGGAGCATGTTTCGGCTTTTGCCCAGTGTCCCTCTCTGACAGTTTGCCAGGGTTTTGGTGGGGCTCTGGCTAGTGTGAGCAATAGTTGAGAGCCTCCGATCCTTTGCTTGGAAAGCACAATGTTTGACAGCGTAGACATTCACTTTTACTTGCCGTTTCGTGCAGCGGCCAGACCTTTGCAAAGCCACTATTTGAAGTTACACAGCTCGAGCAGCCCCTACCAAACAACATCAAGTGCGCAACGACATGCAGGCACTTCGTCCCAAGTCTGATGCAGCAACAACTCAACTGTCCAGGCATGACTTCGCAAACAGCAGCAAACAATAAGATGTGCAAGCCCACCTTCAATTGTAAAACACAACAAACAACAACAAAAACGAGCGCCCACCATCTTAAATAATAAGCTAGTCACTGAAGCCATTTCTATGAATACCGCCAAGGAAGGTAAAGCCTGCTGCAGCCGAAGATTAGTAGGCACGCTATGAATGTTGACGGCACTTGCCGTGTTGTATAAATAGAATGAAAAGATTCTGTAGCCCCCGATTGCCTGACCCAATAAAGCAATGAACAATCAACAACATCGGGTAACTTGCATGTTGGAGAATGTAACACATCAGATCATGCACCACATCAAATCATGTAACACATCAAATCATGCACCACCAACTAACTGTGTTTACCAAGTAACCACGCAAAACCACTGCTCAACGCCTGCTTAAAAGAATCAAATTTTTCTGTCACACAACAACATCGTGCTACAAGCATGTCACTACGATAGCGTGCCACGTGCATGTCACGTACAGCAAACAACAAAAACTGAACAAGGGAAACAAGCGGTAGGGTTCCCGGGCATACCCTGGGCCTTTTCACCAAAAAACCGCTTTACATTATCAATGTGTTCCTGAACCGCCAGCTCAGCGTATCCAAGTATGTGTTCGACAGCAGCCACCCAGCCTCTCTTGCGCATATGTGTGTTCTAATCCCTTAGTAACGGAATCACACTTTCAGAGCACCCCGCAGGTGGCTCGTGACATCCAGCTCCTTGGGAGTGTGGCTCAGGAGGCCTGCCACGTACGAAGCCTATGAAAGAAAGCAGGAGCGTGTGTGTATGAATGAGTCTGTATGTGCATGCGTGTATATATTGGAATTCAAAAGGAACGCCGCTCGCTTCTATGAGGCCTCCATAAAAGCAGATGCGTCCAAGACAAAAGTGCACAAGCGTTTTGTGGAATCTATTAGTAGCAGCACCCTTTGCGCATTACATTAGGTTCAGTGTGTTTGAGTCAGCACCTAAAGCACTGCTTTGAGCACTTTTAGCACCCAGTGCTTTGAGCACTGATAGCACTTAAGAGCACTGCTTTGGGCAAGAAGACCGCGGAAGAGCGGCAGGCGTCCTTTGAAACAACCCCACAGCACTCTCGCACATTACTAAGAACAGCAGGCATTCCTCAGCATTGATCAAACACCTTTTCCTCAGCACTAACGCACGCTACTAGGGTATAACATTCCTTGCATGCTACTCAGCGCTATCGCACGCCACTAGGAAAAAACCACTCTCAGCTAACCACTCTCAAACTACTAAGGGTGCATTGTAGTGTGTCAACCAATCAATCATCAGAAGGGCAAATGCACACACCAATCAATACGCACCTCGGTCTTGATGGATCTCATGTACGGCTTGACCACCCAGTACAGGTAACCCACTGCCAGCACGACAGTGACCGCCAACATTGCAATGTGGACGTCAATGATTGCCAAGATTCTGCAATGATGGAAGTACGAGCGGTGGCACGTTGCTGGTTAGCCTCTCTGTCGCACTTCTTTCTTTGTGTGCTTCCCCCACCACCACCTTACAGCAACAGCGTGCGTGTGCATTTACTAGAGGAGGATAGATAGCGAGGTAGTGCGTGCGCAAACATTGGAAGATTAGAGGATCACTTGAGTGTGCATAGGTTGTTGCAGAGGTTAACATATTGAAAGTGTAACATGCGGACAAGGACTTCTGATCTCAACATCCTTGCTTTTTGATCTCAACAACCATCCTCACTTGTCAATGGCATGTTGCGCAAAAGCTCGTCCCAAGCTTTCAAGTCCCTCGTCAAGATCTTTCAGGCCGATCTGAAATGAAAGATGGCAGTTAAATGGCAAGACAGTGTGTGTGTGTTGTGCGTACAGATGTGTGTGTATTAGAGTGTGTTTGTGTATAGGTACAGAAGCCAGCAGTGCTGTGTTTTGTGTGTGATCATGGTTTTGAGGTGAGGGCAAAAAAGGGCAGTGTGCAAGCAAGGCACGAGGTGCTTGTGTTGTTTGTACGACTAAGCAGGAGGCTCCTATGTTTGGAAATTTTTGGGCCTGAGGGCCCCAACCCCCCAAACCCCCCTTCCAGTGCCCCCACCAGACCAAAAGGGGTACCAACCTGCTCCTTTTTAATTCTGTATCCATCTGCATACTCATCAAGATCTGGAACTGAAGTGTTGCAGAGTTGTGGGGCAAAAGCTGAGATACGGACGCCCATGCACACATGACCTACCGTGCACCCAAAACTGGCTTGCACAGCCCCACGTTGCTTCCATTTTTTTCTGGATTTCACTGAATCTCATGCTGGCACAATCCTGTAAGTTTGGAGTGAATTGCTGCTCCATTGGTTTGACTCATCCCACGGCCTGCACCCAAGCGCGTGTGCCTCTGACTTTCGGACATGTCCACAGACCCCCCCCCCCTCTTACCCAATTTGCTCAAAAAGGGTGGCGAATAAAAAATTTGAGCTGAGGATTCCAAGGTATATTTAAAATTCCGTGGAAGTGGCCCAGAAAGAAAATGGAGACCCCCGCAAAAAAAGTAAAACCCCGCAGGGCCCCCCCCCCCTCCCTGATTCGACCCATTTACTGTCGATTCTCAATCACTTCGTGACACCAAGATTTAATAACTACTTATAATTTTCATTTTAGTTCGTAAGGGGCTCTGGGGATTTATTTTTGAGTTCGGGAGGGTCTTGTCGGGAATTAATTTGTAATTCGAGAGCCCCCCACTGCTGGCTGCTTCTGCTTACGCAGTGCTGCTGCTGCTGCTGCTGCTGCTCAGACTGACCATTGGCTGCATGGGGAGAACGACAGCTGTGAGTGCTTGCACGTGTGCTTCCCTCAATTAGAGAAGCAACATTCTCTTACCCACTTGACATCTTCACTAACTCTGTGTGGATGCCCCAGAGGAAGGGCCTGAAGGGGCTGTGAGAGGAGGAGGCTTGTTCTTGGAGCTGCATGCATGGGCGCCCCACGGGCCTTTTCAACACAGCCTCGCCTCTTGCCTTTGCCTCTGCCAGCTCCCTGAGCTGCCTCTCCCTCTGCAGCTTCTCATGGCCTCTCTGCTGAGCAGCCAGCCCCTCAGCAGGGGAATGGGGATTTGAGAACAGGGCCAGGGGGTTCACAATGGCACACTGGGAGGCCATTCTTGAAATTGCCCTCAAAACCACTAAAAATATCTAATTTTTGACTTCCAGTTCGGAGAGGGCTCCGAGATTTATTAAAGTTATTCGTTTTTGGGCACACTTCCCTGAATGAACCCTATAATTGAGGGTCTGCTGTGCGATGATAGTTTGTTGTGATGGCGCTCGTGTTCTGGATATTTGAGCACATCGTCAGAAAGCTAGTATAATTTTGGCGTGTCAACTATCTAGAACACGAGCGCCATCACAACGGACTTTGCGATGGCGTTTGGGGTGTCAAACTGGCCCTTTCTGGCCTGTCCCTGCACCATCCGCGAGATTTTTGGAGCAATACACAGCTGAGAATACGTTATGACATCCTGCGTCGAGCGCGTGGCAATCCGTGGACTGGGCGCGGATATATTGGCCGGGAAAGATGGCACCAATTTCTGGCTTCTCTAAAATGAGGTTTATAGAGGTTTTACAGGCCCAGATGAAGCGCCCCCGGCAGAAAACACATCAGCGTTACTTACAATAGTCCCTTATGCTAGGCCAGCATCAGAAATCCCCATTTATGCTCCTCGGTTTTGGCCAGAGGTTCAACAGACGAGACACCGAACGCGTTTTGCGGCCCCGATAGACCACCCCTCCAAACATAAATTGGCACACTCATAGATATCAATTTAGTTAATATACACGCCGAGTTTCAGGGCGTACGGTGCAGTGTCTGAGCCGCAGCGACATCGCACAGGCTTGAGGTCACATTTTACTGCCAATTATCGGTCGGTCAGGGGAGTGTGGTTTTTGGGCCAAAAGATGATTTAGTTTCCAAGTGATTGAGGATCTACGGTAAATACCAATCGATAGGCCTCACGTCAGGAATCCGAATATATAATTGTTAATCAATTTGACACGTGCCGTCCAAAAGCTATGCTTCCTGACGCCTCCTGGACTAAGCCTGAAAATTCTGTATACGTATTCTGTGATGTGGGATCAAAGCGTCTTCACTCACCTGGTGGATGTAGTCATAGCGAGGACTGAGGAAGTTTGCGTCAGCTGCCTCATCTGCAGCAAGCACCTTGACCTCCATGAGGAATCGCTGCATCATGGGATTCAGCCCTGAATGTGCACAACACGCATTTGCAGGCATCCCTATGGTCGTGCATCAGCATGACTAGCACACGCAACATGATGCATACACATATCTACTGGAGGATGCGCACGCATCAATGTTTTTAAGGTTACAAACACTATTGAGCAAATGTGTTGTATTGTATACACGTGGTAACGTGCACCATTCCTGGAGGTCGCGCGCATGTGTGTGTGTGTGTGTGCGTGTGTGTGTGTGTGTGTGTGTGTGTAAAGTCAGGGGATCCAATTCAACGGCTGGCCAAGCCTACATGTCCTTGCCAAGGAAGCACGGCCTACCATTGTGGGCAGCCTCAAAGAAGCGGTGCTCTTCGCTGAGGCACTCGTCCACAAGGTTTTCTCTGTAGCACACTCCTTCGCCCTGTGTTTGCGTTTATTTGTGCATAGGTGTGTACATGTATGTGGGTGGTGCTTGTGTGGGTATGTGGTGTGTACGTGATGTGTGTGTTTGTTTGTGCGTGTATGAGGGGGCGGGGGTGAAAAACGTTGAAAGGGCTGAAGTGTTTGCACAAAACAGAGCATGTCTTCACACCATACACACACACACACACACACGCACACGCACATGCAGACGAGCCTCCCCCTTTCCCGAAGCACATAAAACACTTGGAGAAAGATTAAAAACTATGCCAGAACTATGCTGCAGCTCACCTCTAAACAAAAAGCATGTCACAACGGTTTATAATAGAGGGTGGATTATTGACCTTGAAAAACATGTTGCTGAGGTCCATGGAGGTGAAGGCAGCTGGGGGAACAGGGAAGGGGTGATCCTCGGTGGCTTCTCCGTCAGAGCCATACAGGAGCAGTTCGTAGGTGGACTCCAGCATTGCTGCACTCTTAAGGAGCTCCTGCCTCCACAAGTCCTGCTCAAGCCCGGTCTGCGACGACGTGCATGTGTGTACGGGTGCGTGTGATTGTGTGTGAGTGTGAGTGTGAGTGAGTGTGTGTATGTGTGATTTTGTGAGTTAGTTAATGTGCGGGTGTGTTTGTGTGTTTGTGTGTGTGTGTACTTGTGTATGTGTGTGCCTTGCAATGCTGGCAACAAAAAGAGCAAAGTACGTGCTACAGGGCAAACATCACATGCACAGAAAGTATCTAGGGGAGAAACAGCACTAATGAAACAGCACTAATGAAACAGCACTAATGAAACAGCACTAATGAAACAGTACTATGAAACAGCACTAATGAAACAGTACTAATGAAACAGCACTAATGAAACAGCACTAATGAAACAGCACTAATGAAACAGCACTAATGAAACAGCACTAATGAAACAGCACTAATGAAACAGCTCATCTTAGGAAACGCAAATCAACATTCGTTCCTGAGGAAGAGCAAGCAGCTGCCTGAACAATGAATGGCCGTTATCAGGAAAAGTCAGCCAGCCTGGGTACCTTCTGTTGTTACGAGTTAACTTGTTTAGGATATCGAATCCCTGTCAATTTTTCATGAAGTAATGGAAAAACCCTTAGAAATATATAGGAGCCCAATAGGACCCTATGATTTCTTACATGTGACACCATCTTCAGGGCAAGGACACGAGTGTGAGCAGCCAAAGAAGTCACCTGCGCACATAAAAAAATGTGTGTGCGATTGTGTGTGTGTTTGTGTATGTGTGTATGTGTGCGTGTGTGTGCGTGTGTGTGTGTGTGCGTGTGTGTGTGTGTGTGAGTGTGTGTGTGTGTGTGTGTGTGTTTGTGCATCCATAAAGCCATCTGCGTGCACGTAGTGTGGGGCCTTGGCGTGAGTGGCGCGTCAAAGCAGAGGAATGATGATGGGTGCAATTTCAGGAAGGCTTTCCTGACTCACGATTGCCAAAAGAGGCGATGGGGACACGCCATTGCTCAATTATTCTCTACCGTGTACCCAATGTCTATGGAGAGACTACGCTTCCCTGAACTTCGTAGCATACTCACACCGATTTCCCTGCACACGCACCCCTGCTTCTCTACACGTCATAGCACAATTACTACAACTCCACTGCTCGCACACTCCTGCTCCATACAACTCACAACACACCAATTTCGACGCCACTGTACCTCTTTTCCGCACGCAGAGTTTCGTGCGCAGACAGCTCCACAGCATACAGCATTGCCGTCACTTCCAACCACTGCCTGTGCTCCTTTCCTTAAGTGGTGTAGGTACAGGATTACTCTTCACCATGAACAACGCCTGTACAGTCCCTCACTATTCACTTTTCACTAATCAGTCCCTCACCATTCACTACTTACTATGAACAACGCCTGTACAGTCCCTCTCCTTTCTTGCCCTTTGCTTACCCTCATTTGCATGTAGAGGGAGGCCAGGGGTCCTTCCATTCCTTGGATGAACGTCACTGTGATGGCAAACACTATGAGCACGGCCAGCTGCCAACAGAAGAAGGGGATCTGCAGGGAAATTGAAGGGCATCGCAGGTCTGAACGCAAGTATATGTCATCATCATGTGTGTCGACATATGCCTGTGCGTGCTACTTGTCAAGAATATGCAAGGCCTGTCTGTCGTGTGAGTGTGAGGGTATGTAATTGCATACTGCTTTCCCATTCACAATTTCTCAATTTAACTGGAGAGTAGACAGCAGAACGAGCCACATGGAGTGTCACAAAACATACACATTGCACGGAAAAGCATGATCAAGCTAGCACTTGCATGAGCACGCAACACACATACACACAATGCAGACTACGACACAGAAAACGTAATAACAACAGATGATATCTGACCGCGCACTGCAAATGATTCTGACCCCCTCGCGTAGTGAAGCAACAAGCTATTTAGTTGCTTATCAAGGTACTGGCATAGCCTGGCATCGATGCAAACTAACAGGATCTAAAAAAAGTCCTAATAGGTTGACATCCTGTTTTAAATGCTCCTAGAAACATCTGGTGTCTTGCTTTTCACGGCAAGCTCATTTTTGTAATTACCTTTGCTTATGTGTTCTGTACATGCAGAGGCCTTGTTCTCTTACCCAAGTAAGGGGCAAAAGGACTCACATTGTGTTTAATAACTGGTCTTATGCTCTTTGCGTAGCTTGTATTGGGATTTATAAATTAGGTCTGTAATACGTGCATAAAAAACGTGGCTGCACCAGGAAGGTAAAAAAAAGTAGTGGACGTCATGCCAAAATTCTCGGCGGGAGGCCCAAAAAGACCCCCCCCCCACCCCCCCCACCCCCCAATACTGCTCCCCCTGGGACGAAAAGGGTACCATTCTGCTCCTTTTTAAATTCTGCATCCATCTGCATACTTACC
>Ga0307947_1001988_pt1 | contig 16305 bp, 11 predicted proteins | sample OrgLakmetagen232_FD_201840 | JGI IMG/M metagenome (GOLD analysis project Ga0307947, IMG submission 201840) | Saline water microbial communities from Organic Lake, Antarctica - #232 | ecosystem: Environmental > Aquatic > Non-marine Saline and Alkaline > Saline | place: Antarctica: Organic Lake...
GTGTGGTGTATGTGCTTGCCCTTGCGGGGTGGGCGGCTACGTTTCATTGCGTTTGTAGCTAGCAGGGATTGTGTGTGTTTGTGTGTGTGGTGTGTGTGTGTGTGTGTGGTGTGTGTTGTGTATGTGCTTGCCCTTGCAGGGTAGGTGGCGCACTTGTGCAATTTGGGTGCACATATTTTGGTGTTAGTCATCGAAAGGCTCTTCAGCCAAGTCAGTGGGTGGCCCTATGGTGGTGTTTGTCATAGGAAGGCTCCGCCAAGTTCAGACAGGATGGAATGCAGTTGCGTCATGGGAAACCTGTTCAGCAATGTACGTATGTGGGACTCTGGCTCATCCTACACACACGCACGCACAAACACACATCACACACGCATATGCATGTTGAATCACACACGCACACCACGCACGCACATTCACACACACACACATTAAGCACACACACACACACGGCAGGAACAAGATGAGTACCCCTCGCCACACTTTGTCATTCATCTGGAGCCACGCTTTGTGTTTGGAAGGGCAACTGGTGCGTGCACTGCTCTGCATCAGTGAGCAGCACACACACACACACACACACACACACACACACAAACTTTGATACACACACATACTTTCCCGCACTCCCTAGCTTTTATGTGATTAAAAGGGCAACAGGTGCGCGCACTGCTCTGTATCAATGAACAGCACATACACACGCACACAACCTTTCCTGCGCTCCCTAGCTTTTATGCGCTTTAAAGGGCAACAGGAGGAGTGCTGACAGGCAGGTCTCGATTCAGTAAATAAGAGCTGGTCTTTGCTGCTGGGATGCTGGGGATACGAAAGTAATTGCATGCACTGGTACCGATCCTTGTTGATTAGCACGCTGATCTTGTTAAGAACCCACAGTTTTTTGCCGGAAAATGGTAGGCTAGGTTGCAGGCAAAGCCATCAGGCAAGGCACGTAGGCCAGTGAGTCAGAGCCACTAGGCAAAGGACGTTGGCCAGTGAGTCAGATCCACTAGGCAAAGGACGTAGGCCACTGAGCTGAGTCAGATCCACTAGGCAAAGGACGTAGGCCCATGAGTCAGATCCACTAGGCAAAGGACGTAGGCCACTGAGCTGAGTCAGATCCACTAGGCAAAGGACGTAGGCCAGTGAGTCAGAGCCACTAGGCAAAGGACGTAGGCCAGTGAGTCAGAGCCACTAGGCAAAGGACGCAGGCCACTGAGCTGAGTCAGAGATGTCACTCAAGGGTTGTAGGTCACTGAGTTCAAGCCAAGAATCACAGGACGTAGGCCACTGATTTCAAAGCCATGGATTTAAGGACGTAGGCCACTGAGCTGAGTCAGAGATGTCACTCAAGGGTTGTAGGTCACTGAGTTCAAGCCAAGAATCACAGGACGTAGGCCACTGAGTTCAAAGCCATGAATCAAAGGACGTAGGCCATTGAGCTGAGTCAGAGATGTCACTCAAGGGTTGTAGGTCACTGAGTTCGAGCCAAGATTCACAGGACGTAGGCCACTGAATTCAAAGCCATGGATCACAGGACGCGGGCCTCTGAGTCAAAGCCATGAATCAAAGGACGCAGGCCACAGAGTTCAAAGCCATGAATCAAAGGACGCAGCTACGAGAGGTTGTAGGCAAAACCTTTAAGCAAGGGTTGCTGCTAAGAGAGGTTGTAGGCAAAGCCTTTAGGCAAGGAATGCTGCTAAGAGAGGTTGTAGGTAAAACCTTTAAGCAAGGGTTGCTGCTAAGAAAGGTTGTAGGCAAAGCCTTTAGGCAAGGGTTGCCGCTAAGAGAGGTTGTAGACCATGAGTCCAAACCATCCGTCAAAGATTATGGCAGCGAGGAGAGGTTCAGGTCATCAGTCAGAGCCACTAGGCAAAGGTTGCTGCTAGCAGAGATTTCAGGTGAGTCCAAACCATCCGTCAAAGATTATGGCAGCGAGGAGAGGTTCAGGTCATCAGTCAGAGCCACTAGGCAAAGGTTGCTGCTAGCAGAGGTTGTAGACCATGAGTCCAAACCATCCGTCAAAGATTATGGCAGCGAGGAGAGGTTCAGGTCATCAGTCAGAGCCACTAGGCAAAGGTTGCTGCTAGCAGAGATTTCAGGCCCTGAGTCAAACCATCCGTCAAAGATTATGGCAGCGAGGAGAGGTTCAGGTCATAAGGCAAAGCCACTAGGCAAAGGTTGCTGCTAGCAGAGATTTCAGGCAGGCGAAGTCGTCAGTTGAAGGGTTGCAGCCTTGCAGTAAACTGAACTGACCTCTGGTAACTGTGGTAATCTAGTTTCTGCTGCTGAGTGTTTCTTAGGTAACTGTGGTAAGGTTACATCACTATATATGAGTGTTTCTTAGCAGTTGGATCGGGGCATTAGGGTTGGATGTGCATGATCATGGCAATCACACACACATACACACACACAAACACACACACACATACAAATACACACACACTCACACTCACTCACAGCCACACACACTCACACTCACACACACTCACACACATTTACGCACTGCATTCAAAACTCTGCATCTTGTGCATGATCTCGCAGGGCATTGGCCCAGGCTTCCTCCTCTGTACCATTTTTGCCATCATACTTGCATACTTAACTTGCATCCTGTGCATGATTTCGCAGGACGCAGGCCCAGGCTATTCAGCAGCTAGGGCGCTTCGGCCTCCTCCTCCGCTCCATTTTCCCGCTCGCACTGTGGGGGCTTTCCCTGAAAGTGGGAAACAGGCGTGAGGCCCTCCTCACCATTGTGGCTTACTTAGCAGGGGCATCTTGTGTGCTGTAGATCGTGGTAGATCGTGGCTTACTTAGCAGGGGCAATGGTGTAGGGGCTGGCAGCTAGAGGCAAGGAGCATGCGCAGTGTGTGTGTGAGTGTGCTTTAATGCCCTCGGTGCAAGCAAGGCCTTCATTTACCTCGCCATTCACTGAGTGTGCGTGCTGTAATTACGGTGTTCATTTGGCAGGCACAGTGTTGGTGCGTGCGTGAGCTCAAAATTGATAAGGCCAACGCCCTGTTCTCAAGGTGCTGTTGCTCGCTGAATACGTGCATGCGTGCCTTTCCTTTTGCTCCTCATGTGTGAGCAGGCAAAGTGTCTGCACTTGAATGAGCTCAACATGGTCATTGCCCTTCTCAAAGCTGTCACTCACTGAGTATGTGCATGCCTTTCCTATCTTTCCTCATGAATTCGCACATCATTGTATTCCTGCAAGACCCTAAAATAAGACGTCCAAGGACACAAACACGGCCACGGATTCGATCCAGTGCAACCTCAGATGAAGCCAAACAGCCGGCGCTGGAAGGTGTCGCCCAGGGGCTCGAATGTCTCACGCATTTGGCTTGTATCTGGCAAGCTTTTGTGCTGTATAATTGCTATGAAAGTCCAGACTAGACAAGATGTGTTGTGACGGATTGCCCACCACAGCGCACCTAGCAGGGGCAGAGCAGAGAGAGGCTCAACCAGTATGTAAATGCCAGTGTTCCTTTAGTGTGAGCTTTTGATGAAAAGCATACGTGCGTGTTTATTGGCTGAGGAGTACCTTTATTATCTTCTTGTACATTTATAGATTATAGCATGGTGTGAGGCAGGCCTGTGACATGCATTGTTTGCTAGCTATGGACGCTGATTTCAGTACTAGCGTGTATATTCAAGAGAGTGAACATGCACAATTAGTTTTTTCTGAAGAATGTTGCTGACGAATGACTAAGGCAATGCTAGCTGAAGAGAGCTAGCTAATGAAAGCAGGCCAATAAATAGTGTAACAAAAGTGCAAAGCATTGTTATTAACAGCTTGCTTTGCTCTAAAGTATGTAAGGAAACAAGTACATCATTCGGGTCTGCCTAATACTTCAGGTTCTAAGTTGCAAAAATTGTGTATGCCGTGGCGAATGAGCTTCCCAGTACTCAGCCCAAGGCTTCTTTTCCCTTGTTTCACATGAGGGGTCACCACGGTATTTTAACCGTTTCAATTAGTTTGGAATAACAACAGACGGTTTACTGAGCATCATATGTCCCTGATTAAACCAAGTGCATCATTATGAAGTACAGAACAGGAACCGCACAAGGGCGATCAAAAACATGCGGTACTACCATAGTATGGTGCTCAATTAGCTTAACTTGCCCTCTCTGTCCTCAATTAGACAGTTCCCTGCATATCCTTTTTGGATGGCAACATGCAAATAAGAAATATGATCACTGAGATACTCAACTTAGCATGCAGCATGATATTCAAAGTCGTCAGCAAAACAGGCGCTTTAAGATCCTGCTTCATCTCCATGGATATAGTAGGCAGCAGCGAACGGCTGGCCAAGCAAATCTCCAGATCATTGATACAGCTGAAACTAGAATTACACCAAAGTGGCTCCGAGCGATAGGAAAAAGTCCGCTTCTCAGACAAAAATGGGTTTATCTCCAGCCATCCGGATGCTGTACTGGTTGCTCCCATCTCCGCGAAAACAAAAAAGCAACAGACTAGCAATGAAGGGGGTTGGATTCTTAGGGGTGCAGGGGGTCCACCACCAATAGCAGATCCACCTTCTCCAGACAGCACCGACCCCCCAAAGATCTCAGCATTCTTCAACGTGACATTCACCTCATCGAGCCAATTACTGTGAGGACACTAGACCACAGAGCCAGCTGAGCGCCGTGCAGGCACATATAAAGGCCTGCGCTCCATCCTTCTAGGAGCCTCCATTACCCTCCACACCATACTTTTAAAAGTGGGTGGCACCATCTACAACAATCACACGCTGGAGCCTTGTAAGGAGCTGGCTCTTGATTCTCAAAGAGCTGAGAAAAAATACTTCCAAGCTTCATTTTCATCCTGTCAATTACGCTGCCAAACTTGTCCATACCAGATGTGCCCTTTCCAGCACATTATAAACTCTCATCAGGAAATACTTTCAGGTCAAGCCTGCAACCCACCTATCCCTATTGTTTGTTTTTGGTGGAGGAGTTCCAAGGTACCCAGCACCAAAGTGGATCCTTTCCTTAATTATAATAAATGTGGTAGTGGCTTTTTACTGCCTGCGTAGTTTTTTGCCTTGCGCGATGGGTGACCTGCAGCTGATCAGGTACGTTCTGTTGACCCATACGGAGAGCCTGACTCGCTTTGTCATATTTTAGATCTTGGCGTCTCCCCTGGTGCCCAGCAGGTGGTGCCCCCTTATGCAGGACCTGCAACTTCTTGGACCAAGTGTCAACATTCATTTAGCAGATCTGCACGCTATGGCTCTGCTTCACGTCTTTGGTCGCGCTCCACTTCAGCTGCGCTTTAAAACTCAGTGGCGTATTATAAAAACTGATCTTATTTGACATCAAAATCACTTACTCTGCTTACGCTGTTGTATCACCGTGACACATCGCAGGAGGTACGTAGGCCAATATCATTTCACTACGCTGCCATACCATGCTGCATCTGATTACATTTCTCTCGAATGCGCAATCTTCTTTAAGAAGATTCAGAAAAAAAAGGCTACGCTGGTAGTACAAACACATCCAGCGTAATAAAGGAAAGGAGCAGCTTGTTACACGCCCTAGCTACAGTGCACTGTTTACTGCCACAGCTTTAAGTGCGGCAGGTCATTGATTGATCATTTACAGAATTAGGATGAACCTGTTTATTTATGAAGCCTGGTGCTGGAAGACTCACCTCCCTTAACCATGCTGGCTGTGTCACCACTTCCAGCGGAGTATTTTCTTTTCTTTGTGTTGGAATACTCTGTGTGTGCGCGGATTCATGTGAGATCTATGACTGGATCAACAGTGTTACAGCCTGATTTTTCCAGGGCTTCTTTTGCATGTAGATAATTCTGTTTCCCTTGTTTTACACAAAAAGTGTTGTGTGAGGAACTTTCCAGGGTGTTAGTTACGTCTACAACTGCGTGAATTTCAAATGAATCTCCCTTTTGTAATTTTGCTGAGATAAAGATGCATCAGAGCCCGTCAATCCAGACACACAGGTCAGTGGCGGTTAGCAAGAGAGCAAGGGTATGTACCCCAAAACAGATCCAGCTAAAACCTAACCCGTGAGGTAAAAGATTGGCGGGATTGGTCCTACACTGATGGCAGCCTCCAAATGAATGAAGTAGGGCAATACACCGGATCAGACGTATATCACCCTCACTTACACGTTTCCCACTATGTAAACCCAAAAGGCATGAGTATAACCAACATCATCCCACGTGCAGAGCTAGCAGCTATATATAGCAGCTGCAGTCATACACGGCTACTCACATATAGCCACAGACAGCCTTACATCACTGCAACAAATCAAAAAGCAGCTGTTACACCCAAATCTCCATCGCCACCACATCCAAGGAGATGTCCTTCAATCCATTGCTAAAGCAATCCGCCAATCACCATTGCCCATCCCTTTCTTTAAAGTAAAGTCCCATGCCGGTATTATGGGTAATGAACATTCCGACGCCCTTGCTAAAAAGTCAGCGACAACATACTCCGACGTTGCAGACACCTCCATCAGAACAGCAGGCCCTGAGGGAAATCCCTCCTACAACATCTACTGGCTTGCAAAAGAAGACATAGAAAACCAGACACAAACCCATTTCATACCCATACAACAAACATGTCCCATTCTCCTCCCCCATAACTTTGGTACCTACCAAACCACCGTGACGCCCTTCAAGCACATATGCATCTTCCCCATAAACTGGGAAATGCCAAAACTGAAGCGAACTACCATGCATACTACCAGACCCTCATAAAGGACGGCACTGCCAATGGAGCCACTAGCAATGCTTACCTAACATCATCCGATGTCCCCTCCCCTTTAAGACCAAATATATCAATATTAAAAACAGAACAGGCACCCTATAAAACCAAAAACATGCGGTATTGTTCAAACTCTCAACAAGTCAAACTTGCCCCCTCTGCCCACAAGTAGACAGTGCCCTGCACATCCTCTCTGGGTGCCAACACACACAAATAAGGAATATCATCACCGAAAGACACAATTTAGCATGCCGCATGATCTTTAAGGCTATCAGCAAAACAGGATCCTTAGGATCATGCATTGTCTCCATGGATATAGGCAGCAACGAAAGGATGACCATGCAAAATCTCCAGATTCCTGAAACAGCTGAAAGTATAATAGTTCCCAAATGGCTCTTCCCACCCCGCTTCTCAGATAAAGACAGACAGATGTACCTCCAGCCGCCCAGATTTTGTGCTGGTTACTCCCACCGCTGCAAAAACACAAAAACAACAAACTAATGTAGGGGGATGGGTTCTTCGGAGTGGCAGGGGGCAACTGAGGGAGACTGGGAGCACCTCAGCAGCACCGCCAGCCAGCATTAGAGCCACCAACCCCAGACAGCACCGACCTAAAGACCTCAGCAAACCTCGGCGTGACATCCACCTCGTTGAGATCAAGTATTGTGAGGACACCAGACCTTAGAACCAGCTGAACGCCGCAAAGGAACAGCACAAAGACCTTTGCAACATTCTCCAAGGAGCCTCTGTTACTCTCCACATAATCCTTTTGGGTGTGGACGGCACCATCTACAACGCTCACACTCTGAAGCCTTTCAAGAAACTGGGTCTTGACTTTCAAAGAGTTAAGAAGCTTGCCTCTAAGCTCCTTGTGCACTCTGTGAACTTCGCTGCTAAATTTGTCCATACCAGACGTGCCCTTTCCGACCCTGTTATAAACTCTCATCAGAAACCGGTTTCAAGCCAAGCCTGAAACCCTCTTGGATCCCATTGATTTCTCCTATCCTTTTTGCAGTGGAGGAGCTTTACGGCACTTGGTACCAAAGTGGCTCCTTTTCCTTACTTAATGTGGTGAGTGGTTTTCACTGCCTGCGTAGTTTTTTCTTTTTTCTTTTTCTTTTCTCAGAGGTTTACAATTTTATTAGTGCAGCTGTCGATCTTTTTGATTGATTTATTTGTTGGAACCTATAGGTTGAGCAGCCATGCCAGGCTGTAGCCCTTTGTAATCCAGACTAAACCAAACTATAAAGAAAAGAAAAGAAGACTCCGCTGGTAGTGGTGACACAGCCAGCATGATTAAGGGAGGGGGTTACTTAGGTGCCCACACCAGGCAAACCCCCACCACGCAAACAAGTAAAAAGAAATTAGTGTGGGTCAGGGGGGTTGTGTGCCTTAGAACCCAATCTTTGACTGTTGTTGCTTGTGTTATATTGCAATGTATACCTTGTATTTATTAGAGTGTAGATGCATGTCTGATGGAGTGTTCATTCAGTTTGTGTCAGTTTTTCTTCTTATGGTAATCCAGATGAAGGTCTGCCAGAGGTTTGTCTGTGTAGTCTTTGTAGATAGTCCCCACAGCTCCAACGAAGACCACATAATACATGACTTCCCTATATCCTTGTCTGTTTAGGTTGGCAATAAGCATGCTGTGCTGTGCTTTTGCTTTTTGGAGTTGGGAATCGGGTCTAGTGTCTTCACAATAATTAAACTCAATCAGGTGAACCTCCCACTGGTTTGGATTCAGTTTCTTGTCATTAGCAAGCTGTTAAAAATTTGAGTTGCGGGTGGTTACGTGAGAGAAGCACACAGTGCTAGGCAAGAATAGGATGGCGTCAGGACGAGAAGAGGCTTATAAAGCATGTGCTGTAAGTTGTAGGTCGCGACGGCGTTGTAGGAGGCACAGCAAATGTCACTCCATATCCATTACAGAAGCACCTTTGGCAGGAGGACACACGCCCACGTCATGTCTCCCCTCGTCAGAGCTCTCCTACAACCCCCCTTGTGGCGTTCCTCGTCCTCACATACATCGCTGAACTGCAAGAAGGACAGGCTGGCGACCGACACGCGCCTTAAACTTCAACCGTGAATTTTAACCGTTGGGCGAGCATCCAACCACCCAAGACGAATCCCCCCAACGAGATTTCTACCAAAGCGGAGTCCTCAGATCTCCTACTGTGGCTGAGCAACAGCACACGGTTTGCTGCCGCCGCGACTTATAACACGGCAAGCTATCAGTTGAAGTGTCGCATTATTATGAGGAGTAAAACCTGATGTACCTTGTTGGATAAAAGGAGACCTTGCATGAATATGTGTGATGCGTTGGATTATTTGTGTTAGTAATAACAGTATTCTTGCTTGCACTTGGTTTTCTTGTAGCTCTCTCTGTACAATGAAAGGATGGCAGGTTCATTGCTCAAATTGGATCACGAGCGGGCAAAATAAATTGCATTTTGAATCTCGTTTGAATGTCTTATGACCTTGAGGCTCGCGGCCGCAATCGGTCGCTCCTGCCTGCAGTTGTTTATTTGGTCGTCCTCTCTTGTTGGACACTAAAAACTTGCCAGGTTCTAGGCTTGCTACAAGATCACACGCTCCCGCTCCGGCTCCGGCTCCGCTTTGGCCCTTCTTGAAAGGGATTCGGCCATTTATGAAGGGACTCTAAAGTACTGATCTGATTCAAAATGAGATTGTATTAAAAATTAGATATTGGTGATAAGTGCGTGGATTCTCATTTGATTAAACAAAACATAAAATGTACAAACAGATAACTAGTAAGTGATGCATCCCGGTACAGCTGTGGCACAGTGGGTGGAATAATGGATTTGCGATTAGCATTACTCCACTTTTGCATTTACAACGAGTGGATGACGGCTGGACTTCAGACTTAAGCGGATTTTCAATGATCTTAATCCAAGGGGGGGTCGATTTTTTGACGGAGTCTACTTGGAGGTAGTGCGGCGAAGTGTAAAGCGTGCGCAAAAACACCGTTTTTGCGGTAAATCATACCTTACTTATGCATGTTACATTTCCCTTCACCATTTTGGAACCTGTGAAAGTTGCGTTGAGAGCTGCGTTGGATAGCTAGTTTTATTCTGTAAAGAATTTAAGGGGTCAAAAATCGACATCATTGCTCACACACCATGCCCTCTATTATAATTTTAATTTACTTGATCATTTACCCCGCAACCTGCCACAACTCTGTTGTAAAAGTGAGGGTGTGGGGCCAAGCTTTTTGAAACAGCTGCAGCCAATTGGTTGCATGTAAGGGGTCATACATTTCCATCAAAACCCACCCAGGCCATAAATTGGCTCCTTTTTAAATTTATGTTCAGCTTAGAACTCTGAGAGCAAAAGCCGGGCTGGAACTCGCAGCAGGTATGGAGCGAAGATTTTTCTGTCTTCTCCCCGGGGCCTCTGGTGTGTCCCTTAAGTGAGTGCCTCCCACTCGCCGGCGTTCCCAGTACCCCTGACCCAATTCAACATTTCAGCGTTGTCATATAACAGTTATAATGCTTATGTCCTGAAGCAGAGATCGATCGGGGCAACTTCAGAAATCCACCTTTTTCCTGCCTAAGTGGGTGTTAACCATGCACCGGGCCCCACGCAGCCCCCCAGAGTGCCAAATTTCCAGCAAGTGTCAATGGTTCAGATATAAATTCAAGTATCTTGCTTTTAGATGAGGTATAAGGGGGACTCACGGGGACAGCTGTGTAATAAAACGCCTTTCAACCTATTAAAAAGTCTGATCATTCAGGCCATCATCTAGATAGCAGGGTAAGCCTCGGCACCCAAATATCCGCTCTTTCGACTTCTGCTGCAGCCTCAGCTTGTTAATAATGACTTTTAGCTCCCTGCAACTGCTAGCATAGCGCTATACTACTGCTCGAATAGAAGTGGGCAAAATCAGACCAGGGTTTCGAGCAGTATGAATGAATTGATGCTTGAATTAATAATATTTTTCATCCACCCCTCGATCCGAAAAGGTTGTAAATGCGCCAACATGGTCCATTCTTATTAAGAGATATTGAATTTCAAAAAATTCAAGATTCGACGCAAGGCCGTCTGCTAAGACTGCTTGTTCCTTATATATATGGTCTATTGCTTCCCTTAACGACAAGTTCAGACTAGTTAATTCTGGCTTGAATGGTTCAGGGGGTTCCTTTTTCTTTCTTTCCTGAGGTTTTTTAACCTTGCCAGATAAAAATGCGAATGGAAAGAGCTGGATTAGGGCTTGTCTTCACAGCATTACCTGCAATGGTCAGCACTGCTCAGAATCGAAGTGCCAGGACGTAAAGAAACTGCTGCTGGTAAGCTTCGTTTACGCTCCCAACCGGCGCGGTCCCGCTCTTTCCCCCCGTTCTTCATCAAGGGGCGTCCGTGCACACATCATGCAGCATATAGTGTCGACGCCCAGCACGTCATGCTCTGTCGACATGTCGGAGGCAGCGTCCGACTGCCCGTTTCTGCCCGCGTGCGCACCAGTTCGCGCCCTTCTAAGCCACTGACTGAATTGCGAGGTGACGAGCAGGGCAGGGGTTTGATGCTGACTACTTCCCCTAACAACACACACAAAACATATATAGCAATGAACAACCACCAGTGCTGACCAGGGCTTCATCACAAGCACACCCAGCAGGACCCCGCGTGCAAGGTTTGCTCTGCCCTCTGGCCTGAAATCAGCAAGAAAGAAGCAATCAAGGTGCGTATGCGTGCTGCGTGCTTGCGTGTAAGTGTGCGTGTATGTGAGGTTGAGTGTACTTCGCAAACAATGGTGCTTGAAAAATTTGCGGCACGGTGCCCTTCCTACGTGTGTAGCCTACGTAGTAATAGATAGTACATGCATTTCGTAATACATGTAACACTCTGTCCCACCCACGCACCTGGCCATGGCAAGCTTGGCCAGCCATCCTTGGCAAATAAGTGGTCAATGCATGGCTACATACACCCCGCATTGCTTGCTAACTTGCCGCTGTAAGGAATTGCATTACATTAACGCCATCAAGGCCAGCGAGCAAAAGGTTATTAGCCCATGCATGATATATCCTACGTAAGCTTTAGCAACATGCTCATCTAAACGGGCCACCACCCTCTAGGGTCGTTAATTATTTAGGTCGACTAATCAGCATCAGCATACCTCCCTACTGGAGTTCCCCCCTCCATACGGAGCCAAAAAGCACCATACGGACCCACCATGCCTCCTGCTTGCTACCTCGCTCCTGACCAGCAGATCACAACCAAGCAGGGTCCGCTCAAGTTCCCACTTTGTTGTGCTCCTCCTCCTCATCACGTCCATCCCACTTCAATAAAAAGTGCGTAAACTTTTTGCATTTAACCCTAAGTCCTCCCTTTCCAATACCACGGAGGAGGAGGAGGAGTAGCAGGCAGTTGCTGGTGTGACAAGCCAGCATCCTGTCTCAACTCCCTTGACGGCTTCTGTCCACGAACCATCACAGACGATACAGCCCCAAATGCCCCTGCACATATGACCATGTTATTGGGGATTTCTGGGCCATGCAGCAACGGGTTGCGGCTCGCTGATTCGACTCGATGGAAGACAGGAGATGTGACAGAAACTCCATCCTCCTTGCTTGCCTTCTGGGCAAGCTGGGGTACGTTTGTAAATGAATGAGTGGGTGATAATATGTAAAGCGCTCACGACCTGGAACGCCCTCAAAATAGCACCCCCACTTGCAAGGCGCACACAAGCCCTCAGGAGCACTCGGGTAATCCGTAGTTTATTCTTGCAGGTGCAAATCTTGAGCTTACAATTGTGTACAAAACAACACGATTTTCTTGCACACGTAAGCCAGGATTCCAACCACAGAAGCGTCAGTGTACAACAAGTTGAACAAACATTTGAAGCCTTGATCAAATCTGGAAGGGCTACAACCGGTGCTGCCGCCAATAGGAAAAAATAGAAAAAACTTCGCAGGCAGTGGAAAGCCACTCCCAAAATTAATTAAGAGAAAGGAGCCACTTTGATACCGGGTACTGTAAAACTTTTCCACCGCAACAGGTTTTAAATCTTCTGGAAATCCATCATTTGCTTTTCACTCAGGTTACTCCAGTCTACTGCCTGTTTTGGCTTGCGCCACTTAAGCATACCTCGGTCTTAGTTCTTCCTTCTCTCTGGCATGAAATGCCACACTGGGCTTTTCTCTGTAGCGCCAGCAAGGACTGCCGAGCATTCATGCTGGGAAATCGTTGCTGGAAAAGCCATTGCGTTCATTGCATACTCTATTCACACCCGCACCAAACAAACAAAGAGAAGGAGGGAAACAAGACGTGTATTGGCAACCTTTTGCTTCTATCTGATTTCTCCCTACCGGGTAACTTGAGCATTGAACACCCCGCCCATTGTGGGTGTAATCCTCTTGTCGTCCTTACTGCCCGCCATTAAAAAAGCCCGTCTGTGTGCATTGTGTGAGGGCTTGAGTGCAAATGCGGGAGGGGGGTGTTAAGCAGGCAAAAAGGGAGCAGAGCAAATAAGGGGTTTTGGTTTGCACAAGAACTATGATACGGAGAGCGATTTGCACCGTTTTTTTCATGTCCTATGCAGTCCTATGATATAAGACAGGGCTCACAAGAACACAAGAGTGACAAAAGGGGGGGAAAAGCGAGCTTACTTGGAGTCAAGGTTGGAGCCTACATACAACCTTGACGTCTGCAGATTGCTTTGCTGACCCGCTGTACGCTTCAAGGTCTTAGAGACACTTTGTGGCCGTAGCCATCCCCACCTTACAACCTATGGATCTGCGGTTAACTCTGAAATTTGGCTCACAACTCTACAGCGTGTGTGACTGTGTGTGTTTGTCTCTATGTGTGTGTATGGGTTTGTGGAGGGGGGGGGGGGCATGCTGTTTGTGTGTGGGTGATGCATGGCACTTTTGAGTTTACACAATGGCATTTCACCATTCTATACAAAGTACATGGCATTTCACCATTCCATACAAAGAACAAAGGTAATTCCCTGTACATCGTGCTCTTGAAGCTGTAGTTAACCTGAATCTCTTGCATTTTATTTGCCAAAACAGACCAGATAGACCTGGCGTCCTTTCTAGTGTGTGGTTGAGGAATTAAAACCAGGCAAGCTTCTCACGTGATGTTTTGCCACTTCTATTGTAGGTCGCAAAGATGGAGGGGAGAGCAACAGACGAAGACATCCAGGAGATGCCCATTGCCCCTTTGCTGCTTTTGAGACGCACCTCCAACGCACGCAACAATACTGGAGTTGGGCGTTGGACCCCTGCTGAGTACCAGGACACGTTGAAACTGTTGTTGTGGAGCCTTGTACAAAAAGCCCCAGTGGACACGCAAACGCAGGTAGGTGTCTAAGCAATGCTTGTGTTGTATACTTTGAGGCAGCCGCACGTAGACACCATCTCACCTTAAACTTCCTCTAGGCTTAACAAAGAAATTAATTGGATTGTCGCATTTCATGGGAGGGAAATGGACAAGTGGGTGCAAGGAAATAGGACTTTGAATAGAGTAGCCGGGTGTTGAACCCGTGCCTACCGTAAGCATACAGTTGTAGCCAGGACTGCCTCGTGAGCTTAATGTCTGAGAGTATGTAAGTTGATCTGGTGATCTGAGGAGAGGAAGATGTTATGTTCAGTGGGTGAAGAGTTGCACAAAATGCTGAAACGTTTGTGGAGCATGTTGCGTGTTCGTCGTGCGGGTGTGGGTGCGTTATAGCAGCAACAAACTTCACAGCACCACGTGAACTTTGTGCTTGCACAGACGCCTATTTGCTGAGATTTGGTTGTGTTCCGGCAATGGGCCGCAAAGCAATGACCTGAAGAGATTGTCAATGTAATAGCAGTCGTCTAAAATTGTGAGAGTGCAATCCATCGCTCTAGCCTTATGTGCACACACATTCCTTTCCACCATCCACCATTCCTCTGTCCGACAACACCCTCCCTGCCCCAACTGACTGACTCCGATCCATTGTGTATCACCTTCAGGATCAAATGGAGTGGCTTCTTGAGGCCAAGAGGTTGTGGCACCACCTCCTTTCCGAATGTGAAACCGCCAGCGTGGAGTGCGGTTACCCTGGCTGTCAGAACGCTCGGGCCATTTTGTGCCACCACATTGCGTGCCAGGTGTGGCAGAAGGGTGTGTTTTGGGGGGGCGTGTGTGTATGTGTCTTCGTGTGCGTGTGTTTGTGAGAGTGTGTGTAAGTAGGTGTGTGTGTGTGTGTGTGTGTGTGTGTGTGTGTGTAGGAATGTTTGTGGGTGTATGTGTGTGCTTGTTTCTGTGTGCTGAGTCAAGCAAAGCTTAAAGATCCGGGGGCTTGCCCTCTGTTGCTGCCGTGGCACTGTCTAGGTGGATTGTCCATTCTGCTCTCCATTGCTACTAGCACTGCCTAGCCCAATTGCCCTTTCTGCTCTCCATTGCTACTGGCACCGTCTAGCCTGATTAACCATTGAGACCTTGAGAAATATTGCCCATGCAGGGTTCAGCAAACAACCCATTATCACCATGCCTTTGGGAGGAAGGGCAATGAAACCCTACCAAAGTCACAAAATTATGTTTTTGGCTTTGCAACAGTTTGTCATCCATGCAAATTAAGTGTTCAGATCGTCTTGGTACTTCGTAAAAAAGTAGGTCTCCTAATAGCTATTTGCAGTACGGGAGTAGCGTGAACTCTCCCCGGGCTGATGAAGAGAAGATACAGCGCTATTGCGCAGTCCTATCCAGATAGCGCGTGCCTTTGTAAGCCTAGAGGGGTTCATACTCGTCGGCATTATGATGTTCAAACAGGGTACTCTAGTCTAGCAACATCTTTTTGCAGGATTAAGCAGCAGCCTTGGACTTTAAGTCATTAGGCATGCCTAGGAGAGTATTCTGGTACTGCAATTTGTGCTCCTAAGTCGTTGGTAATGACAAGCACAAAAGAGCTATGTGTGTGCAAATTTAATGGACCGTATGGCACAAAACCTGAAGCAGATGGTACTGAAGATGCACAGAAAGCTTCTTGGAACATGTTTACATATAAAGGCGAAGTACAATGTGCCCTCACAGGCCTAACAGCTTATGTTATTGTAGAGAGGGTTTATGATCGTATGAAGTGACGCACTTAGCTGGTTTCCGTACCTCGCAGAAAGTTGCAGCTGGCCTCGATATAGGACACGCACATTTGTTGTGCTGAGAGGCACATCTGTGCTTTGGCTTGCAGCACTCGTGTCTCTCTAGCCTACTTGGAACATCGTATGTATTACATGAATTGCGTAAAAAAGAAACTGTTTGGTTGGGTGGTGAGTGCACACTCCAATATGGCAAGGACATAGTGTTAGCGTCATTTGAAAGCCACGTGTACAATAACTGTAGTCTGGCATCTGTCGCCCAGAATCTGAGCTTTTGGTGCCCATCGCTGCTTGTATAAACGCTTCATGTTCCAAATGCTTTGACTTGATGAGCACTCAACCAAGCTCCTTTTTGTGTAAGTATAATCTGGGCAGCCATAATAGCCAGAGAAACCACCCTAGGCACGCATGTGCTTACACAGGGTTGTTCACGCAGCAAGATGCATAGATAAATTACAAAGTACTAAGGCAAATTGGTAAGAATGATGGATCCAGG
>Ga0307947_1001989_pt1 | contig 16303 bp, 28 predicted proteins | sample OrgLakmetagen232_FD_201840 | JGI IMG/M metagenome (GOLD analysis project Ga0307947, IMG submission 201840) | Saline water microbial communities from Organic Lake, Antarctica - #232 | ecosystem: Environmental > Aquatic > Non-marine Saline and Alkaline > Saline | place: Antarctica: Organic Lake...
CCCACACACATATACACACGGCCACCTCTAAAGTACTCGCACCCCACAGATCTCGTCCACTCATACTTGTCAGAAGCTTGGGAATGCCAGGCACATGCCAGACAGGGGTACATTATTGGTCTTTCAGGCTGTGCAAAAGGACTGCTTCTTCACAGCTGCACTCTTGTACGGCTTCAAAGACCAATACCCACACGACGGTAAACTGTAAGAAGCCTACACTCATTTTTTAATGCAAACACAAAAGTGAGAATGTGCACACACACAAAAGTGAGAGTATGCAAACACACAAAAGTAAGAATATGCAAACACACAAAAGTGAGAATAAAGTGAGAATAAAATGTGCATTAAAAAATGCAATACATAGCTTTATTCCACCTCTTTTGGATGATTTCCTACCTCTTTGTTATGTTTTGACCTTCCTACCTCTCGTCACCTTACCAAAACATCCCCTACATTAGACACAATGCCTGAACGCCTGCGATCTTATAATGCTTGCGTGTGACCAAAGATGCGTTCTGTCAGCACAACCGAAGGTGTGTACATCCATACATGGACTCCTGGAATCACATGATTCATGTGCACTGGGGAAAGGAAGAAGGAAGCCTTATGTGATAGCAAATGCTTGTCAACTAGTTGTCCTTTTCTTTTCTTTATGGTGCGTCAACAAGAGCTTGACAAGTAGAGGTCGGATGCAGAAACAAAGTCCTTGAAGCTGACGCTTTGTTTATCCTGATCTCGAGCTGACTAGCTTTGCCAACATAGGCACGCACCCCTCCCCTCTCACCATACAAACACCCACACCCACATGCATGCTCACCCACTCGCACAAAACCTACGTTAACGATTTCATGCACACACTGCAACTCACCTTTTTAAGCCGGAGACAGCAAGCTGCCAACTCTGGCTCTAATATTATTGAGCAAGCTGCTCATAAACCCCGCATAGAAAGCACACATGCACGTACCCACGTGCATATCCACAACTATACCGCACTCATAACTATCATATTACACTTTATACCGCTCTCGTATACACTTATACCTCAGGTTGGCCATAACCATATATATACAGTGTGTATACAGTAATTAGGCAGGGAAATTACCAACAACACAATCATTTACAGTGTATATATATACGGTTCTGGCCAGCCCTACTTGCACCACTCTCATATACACTTATACCGCTCTCTCGTATACACTCATCCAGCACTCAAAATGCTCAAACTACACTTCATCTCTCATGTACACTAACACCGCTCTCATACACTTATCCCGCACTCAAAAAACTCACCCTCCAAAGCCAGGGCAGTCACCGACAGCAGACTGCTCAGCTCTGCAGCCTTGTCCTCTCCCGCCTGTGCGCATAATTCAAAAGGCACACGTGAAGAAGACAGCGACAGTGTTTTTACTTTCAGTTCAGCAGCCTTTGTCCTCTCCCGCCTGTGCGCATTATTCAAAAGGCACACGTGAAGAAGGCAGCAACAGTGTTTTTACTTTCAGTTCAGCAGCCTTTGTCCTGTCCCGCCTGTGCGCATAATTCGAAAAGCACACTGAAGAAGGCAGTGACAGTGTTTATAGTTTCAGCTCTGCAGCCTTGTCCTCTCCCGCCTGTGCGCATTATTCAAAAGGCACACGTGAAGAAGGCAGCAACAATGTTTTTACTTTCAGTTCAGCAGCCTTTGTCCTGTCCCGCCTGTGCGCATAATTTGAAAAGCACACTGAAGAAGGCAGTGACAGTGTTTATAGTTTCAGCTCTGCAGCCTTGTCCTCTCCCGCCTGTGCGCATTATTCAAAAGGCAAACGCGAAGAAGACAGCGTCAGTGTTTTTACTTTCAGTTCAGCAGCCTTTGTCCTGTCCCGCCTGTGCGCATAATTCAAAAGGCACACTGAAGAAGGCAGTGACAGTGTTTATAGTTTCAGTTCAGCAGCCTTTGTCCTCTCCCGCCTGTGCGCAAAATTAAAAAGGCACACGCGAAGAAGACAGCGTCAATGTTTTAAGTTTAGTTCAGCAGCCTTTGTCCTCCGACTGGGCACGGTGGGTCCACAGAGCACACGTTAACGAAATCAGCAGTGTTCATCTTTTCAGATCAGCAGCCTTCCCCCTCCTGTCTGTGCACGTAAAATAAAAGGCACACGTAAGAAATCCAGCGTATTTTCAAAAGCTTTTCACTCTTCCAGCCTGTGCAAGTTTGTTCAGATGCACTTTAAGGCTCCATTCTCAGTATCGACATATCATCCCTGTTGTTAGGTGCTACCACACAAAATTGCAACAATGAGTGATGAACGTTATATGCTACCACACATAATTGCAACGAGTGACGAACGTACACATAGGCTGCAAGAGACTATGGTGAGGGAGTCTTACTAACTCGGCACCAATGAGTATCCTTTTCCTTCATTAATGTGGGGAGTTGTTTTTTTTCAGCGTCTGCGTAGTTTTACATATTGGCTGCAAGAGACTATGGTGAGGGAGTCTTACGTACTCGGCACCAATGAGTATCCTTTTCCTTCGTTAATGTGGGGGGAGGTTGTTTTTCAGCGTCTGCGTAGTTTTACATATTGGCTGCAAGAGACTATGGTGAGGGAGTCTTACGTACTCGGCACCAATGAGTATCCTTTTCCTTCGTTAATGTGGGGGGAGGTTATTTTTCAGCGTCTGCGTAGTTTTACACATAGGCTGCAAGAGACTTAAGGTGAGGAAAGTCTTACATTCTCAGTACCGATGAGTATCCTTTTCCTTCATTAATATGGGGAGATTTTTTCCCAGCGTTTCCGTAGTTTTATTGTTTCTTTTCTTTATGCAAGAGCATTTCCAATGCCCAAACGTACAGCGCCTTTGGATCTCCTGCATGTTATTAATTCCGACTTGATTGAGTGAGTGCCTCCTGTGAGAAAGTACGTTTTTGATTTCGATTCCGTTGAGAGATTGCCATCTGTGGAAAAATACGTTTTTGGTTTCGATTCCATTGATTGAGTACGCCTGTGGGGATGCACACATGATACCAAGCTCCTTGCACCAAATATTTCTACGTGCATTCACTACGTATTTAAATCGCTGAGTGCTGGAGACAATAGAGTTCCATGTCCTCAAGGCGGGCATTTTCTGCGCGGAGCGCGATACAATGACTCTGAGTATAAACTTCTGTCTTTATTTGTGGCCTGAAGTCAGATCAAGCGAGTCTCTTAAAGCTGCAGACATGGATAGTCATTCCTGTCTGTGTTTGACATATCAATCAAAGGAGGGGCACAGGGTCTCAGAATGAACTGGCTTTGTGTCAATGTTTCTTCAAAGGATGCACAGTGCTCTACACAAGGACACATTTTGAGCAGCGATGGCTGATCCTCCATCAGTTTGCTGCAAGTCAGCTGTGTGTGTGTGCGTGCGTGTGCGTGTGTGCGTGCGTGTGCGTGTGTGTGTGCGCGTGTGTGCGTGTGTGTGTTTGCGTGTGTGCGTGTGTGTGTGCGTGTGTGTGTGCGTGTGTGTGTGTGTGTGTGTGTGTGTGTGTGTCACGCACGCACTTCCCAGGGGCCCCACAACAAGTGCTTGGGCGCCTAGTGCCATTGAGTAAAGTTACTTGTAATTATTACAGTCAACCAGGACCGTATTTTAACGCCGTACACAACCGGATACTTGATGGGATCCCTGCCAAAAACACCGTGTGTATATATATATATAGGTGTGTGTGTGTAGTTATGGCCAACCTTACTTATAAAGCAGCAACACGCCCCCACACAGCAACACGTCACTGTTTTGCTACCTTTGACATTTACACGTGTGTATATATAGGTGTGTGTGATTATGGCCAACCTTACTTATAAACTTATAAAGCAGCAACATTTAGTTTCAATTTTTGACACTGGTTGATTTTGTTTCACCAGCCAATTGCCATCAGCCAGAGTCTCGGGCTGTAGGCCATCCTTGTAACCCCTTATAAAGCAGCAACACGCCCCCACACAGCAACACGGCACTGTTTTGCTACCTTTGACAATTACACTTAATAGATACACGCACTGTTTTGCTACCTTTACATTTACACTTATAAGATACACGCACTGTTTTGCTACCTTTACATTTACACTGAATAGACACACACTGTTTTGCTACCTTTACATTTACACTTAATAGATACACGCACCTGGATGCCATATACACACTCATACTCACCCACATTCACACTCTACAACTCAACCCGAAACTCACCCATATACTGTTTTGCTACCTTTGACATATACACTTAATAGATACACGCACCTGGATGCCATATTCACACTCACACCCCATATTCACACTCACACTCACCCATATTCACACTCTACAACTCAACCCAAAATTCACCCATATTCATACTTGATAGAGTACGCACCTGGATGCCTGCAGCTACTGAGCGCAGTAAGCCGAGAGAGGTCTCTAAGGCAGTGCGCACTGCTCCCTGATGCGTGCGCGTGAACAAAGGGAGCGAGATTGTGAGCATGCAATCATCATCATGGTGGTGGTGTGGGGGGGGGCTGTTGCACCCCTGGTAGTGCGAGTGAGTACCTCAACATTTTGTCATTTTTCAGTGCTTTTAAAAGGTGTCCAATATGTACGTAAGCATTCAGACCAACCACCACCTCGGTGTCTGGGCGATTGAGGGTTGGCCATCGTCTAGCTTTCTTTCCAGAGTGGACACATGGAACGAAAAGAACAATTGTGTGTGTGTATGTTAAGCTGTATAAACAGTGAAGTTCTTAGCGCACGCTTAATAAAGGGGTCAGAGCATAAAGCAGTGGGTCTCATGATTCAGAGCAGAGATGCCTCACAATTTGGATCCTGAAACCAAGTTAGCAATTGTTCTTAGATGCTAGCAAAAACCACGGCCACGCACGGCATAATGTGCCGTGCCCTCAATCTGGAAACCCAGTTCCCTTTTCTTGTAGCTGCTCAGCAAGTACAGGGGCATCCGTACTATATATATAGGGTTGGCCAGAACCGTATATATACACCGTATGTGACCGTATATTTGGTGATATCCCTGCCAAGAATACCATATATACGCCGTATATATATGGTTCTGGCCAACCCTATATATATTCACTAGCTTTGTATGAAGAGTGCCGACGTATTTCATCGGCCAGCCTGTGGTATGTAAGGCAGAGATAAGCATGCTACGCTCCCATCAATACAAGGTTCAAAAAGCCTGAAATGCATGGTCATGTACAGCTTGCACGCACGGACTAGCTTAGAAGCAAGTTGTGACAGCACACGCACGGCTCTCATACCTCCAATGCAATGCACACACACGCACGGCTCTCATACCTCCAATGAATTGCGCACACACATACACACACACGCGCACACACACACGCACGCACGCACGCAAGCACATGCATGCTCTCATACCTCCAATGCAAGGTCCAGGAAGAACACGCATTGCACGATCCTGTACAGTGTTAAGCACACACTAGCTAATTGCACGATCATGTGCACAGACTAGCTTATTGCACGATCATGTACAGCATTAAGCACAGACTAGCTTAAAAGGGAGATGTAACAGCATATGCACGCCTACCACCTTACCTCCAATGCAAGGTCCAGGAAGAGCATGACGGTATTGCACGATCGTGCACAGCGTAAGGCACGGACCAGGTTAAAATATAAAGCAGCATATGCACGCCTACCACCTTACCTCCAATGCAAGGTCCAGGAAGAGCACGTCAGGGAGCCTGCCTTCACACGATTTGCCACCCTCCTGCAGGCACACAAATTTGCAAGTTATAAAGTATGAGCACCTACCAAATTGTTAAAATTACAAAATATGAGCATGCACCACGATCGTTCAAAAGCCTACCTCACACGATTTGCCACCCTCCTGCAGACAATCAAATTTGCAAAACTGTCGTGAGAGGTTGTGAGGTGCCTACTCTGCACACAAGCAAACCGTCGGCCCCCCTCATGCAGGACATTGTGAGCATACACCATGATCGTTCAAAAGCCTGCCCCTCACGCGATTCGCCACCCTTCTGCAGATGCTCAAGTTGCTGTGAGCTGCGCTGCTGTGTACACTCTGCAACAACCCATCATTCACCATACAGGTACTCCCCCTGTTGCAGGTATCCAGTGGCAATAGTATGTGTGTGTATGTGTGTGTGTGTGGATGTGTGTCTGTGTGTGTTTGCTAGCCTCTATCTCAGGCGTTTTTTACCTTAACCTTTAATTCTGCAAGGAAGCGTCTTGTAGAATGTAGTGTTCAAGTGCATTTGTACGAACATAAAAACTAAAACATTTCAAAGTTTGAACATTACACAAGAGCCAAGGAACAAAAACACATCTGCCACAACTCTTCTTAAATCAATGTAAGAATAAGCTGTCCGTATTTGCATAGTTCCTCTTTACTCAAGCAGCATTAGGGTTCCGCTATATATATATATATGTACAGTGTAAATACAGTATTTTTAGGCAGGAACTCACAAAATATGCCATTCTCAATCATACCCGGTTTAAATTTACGGTTCTGGCCAGTCCTGCTCATGCAATTTAGTAAGGCAGGGTGCATACTTACCAAAATGAAAGGCCCAATTGTTTGGTTTTTTTTAAGTGTCTCTCATTGAGGCAACCAACGTACTTACCACAGTGAAGGGCCTGATTGTGTGGCTTCTCTTGTTCTTTACCAAAGTGTCACTCATTGAGGCAACCAACGTACTTACCAAAATGAAAGGCCCAATTGTGTGGCTTCTCTTGTTCTTTACCAAAGTGTCACTCATTGAGGCAACCAACGTACTTACCACAATGAAGGGCCTGATTGTGTGGCTTCTCTTGTTCTTTACCAAAGTGTCACTCATTGAGACAATTAACGTACTTACCACATTGAAGGGCCTATTTGTGTGACTTCTCTTCTTCTTTACCAAAGTGTCACTCATTGAGACAACTTATGAGCTCAGTGTGAAACACCTGAACTTCGGTTCTTGAAGTGTAGCATAGAGTGAGATGTTCTCACTTTCTGCTTTTCTCCGGTTTCTGCTTCCCTTCTCCATTTTTTTTATTCCTTGGAGAACACAACTCTCTCTTTAGCATACTTCCCCCCCTCTATATTTTTTTCTTTAGTTTTCTCCCGTTTCTCCGGTTTCTCTGAGTTGTTGTGTTCTCCTTGGTAAAATGACAGAGCCCTATGCATCTCACGACGCAAGCGAAATAGAACCAACGTACTTACCACGATGAAGGGCCTGATTGTGTAGCGGGTGTGCATCAGGACTTGCAAGAGTGCCACTGCAGGATGGAGGGTGTCGGGGCCACCTTCTTTAGGAGGGTTCTGTGCGCGCGCGTGTGTGTGTGTGTGTGTGTGTGTGTGTGTGTGTGTGTGTGTGTGCATGTCCGTGTATTTGTGAGCATGTATGTTTATTTGTGTGTGTGTGTTGGTGTGTGTGTGTATGTGTGTGTGTGTGTGTGTGTGTGTGTCTGCATGCGTGTGTGTTGTGTGCATGTGTGTGTATATGTGTCTGCGCGCATGTTTGTTGTGTGTGCGTGTGTGCGTCTGTGTGTGCGTGTACTTGTGCGTTACAACACATATGTAGCATGCGCGAACGCCGCCAAGCACACCAGACCATGCTTTGGAAAGCCGCTTTGTGAAAATTGCAAACACATGGGTTCACACGTACACACATACACACACGCACACACACATGCAGAGACGCATAGACGCACATAAAATACAAAATGGACCTCCTATATGCGCAGGCACAAGACTCACACATACAGACACACACACACAGACACACACACACACGCGCACACATAGATGCGCATCCACCTACAGCTACCCACATCCAGGCACACACACAAACACACACACATACCTTAGCAGCCTCCTGCACACGCTGCTGCAGGTGCAGCGCTGACGCTAGCAGCAGCCTCAACTCTTTTGTGGCCACATTTGGCACCGAGGCTACAGACCTGCAAAACATGCACACATACCGTGAGGCAAGCTGTGTATGAACTGCGGTCGGCATAACGTGCACACATACCGTATGGCAAGCAGTGTATGAGCTGCGGTGTGCATAACGTGCACACATTCCGTGTGGCAGTGTATATAGCAAGCCGTGCGCACACTGCGCACGCACACGCACACACCGTACTGAGCTGTGTATGCAGCAAGCAGTGTATGAGCTGCGGTGTGCATAACGTGCACACATTCCGCGTGGCAAGCAGTGTATGAGCTGCAGTCTGCATAACCTGCACACATACCGTTCATCATAGCAGTGTATATAGAAAGCCGTGCGCACACTGCGCACGCACACGCACACACCGTACTGAGCTGTGTATGCAGCAAGCAGTGTATGAGCTGCGGTGTGCATAACGTGCACACATTCTGCGTGGCAAGCAGTGTATGAGCTGCGGTCTGCATAACCTGCACAAATACCGTGCATCATGGCAGTGTATATAGCAAGCCGTGCGCACACTGCGCACGCACACGCACACACCGTACTGAGCTGTGTATGCAGCAAGCAGTGTATGAGCTGCGGTGTGCATAACGTGCACACATTCCGCGTGGCAAGCAGTGTATGAGCTGCGGTCTGCATAACATGCACACATACCGTGTGGTAAGCAGTGTATGTAGCAAGCAGTATGCACACATACCGTGCAGCAAGCAGTGTATGAGCTGCAGTGTGCAGGGGCTGTGTGAGAATGAGAATGTGTGTACGCTACGCAGACCGCAGCATATACACTGCTTGCCACACGGTATGTATGCAGCAAGCAGTGTACGAGCTGCAGTGTACAGGGGCAGTGTGAGTAGAAAGTACAGCTGCTGTTTATATCTAGAACCTTAACTCATTACTATGAGGATCACTTGGGCTATTAAGTCTGTAAATTCACATGTTCCTGGCCGCAAACTACAAGGACGTATTTGCTACTTCAACTGCTACTTCAGCTGCTGCTACTCCAACTGCTACTTCAGCTGCTGCTACTCCAACTGCTACTTCAACTGATAAAACAAACGCATATTTGCTACTCCAACTGCTACTTCAATTGATAAAACAAACGCATATTTGCTACTCCAACTGCTACTTCAATTGATAAAACAAACGCATACTTGCTACTCCAACTGATACTTCACAAACGGCAGGATACTTCACATACGTCAGGACGGCAGATTTTCTGACACCGGTAAAAGGTGACACACATTTCTTGTACTTGGTGTCTGGGCCCTTTCACATTTCCCATTCAAAAGGTTGCTTCCTGATTAGGTACACAAGTTTCTTACATGCACAAGCATTCGCGTGCATGCACACGCACATGCACACACACACACACTCTTACACACATACATACACTAACACGCACACACACGCACACACACGCACACTCTCGCACATGCACATACGCACACACATTCACATTCTCACACGCACCTACACAGGCACGCATGCACACAAGCAAAACCTCGTTTGTAAAACACACTCTCCTTGCCCTCATCATTTCCCCATTTCAGCAACTGCATTCCCCCTCCCAGTCCTTGCAGTGATTGACAATGGAACTCACAAAAAATGAAACACAGTTCTCAACATAAAACTTACTTCACACATGCAACACAACAACGAGATCTTTTGTGGCGTAGCCAAGGGATGGAGGTCCTGCCTCTTGTTTGCGTTTTTTTAGCGCTTCATTCTCCGTTCTGCTCAGCCAAGCACAAAAGTGGAGTCCTCAAAAACGAACTCTGTTCTGCTCAGTCATGCACAAAAGTGGAGTCCTCTAAAACGAACCCACGTGCTCTTCTTGCGCTTCATGTCCGGCTCGTCGTATCCCAGAACGTTGTTGGCTGCAGAGGCTAGGTCAGTGCCGCAGTGCACAGCCCTGCGCGCAATTCAAATAAAAATATCAAAATAAAACTCAGCACATTGTTGGCTGCAGAGGCAAAGCCGGTGCCGCAGTGCACAGCCCTGCGCGCAATTCAAATAAAATTATCAAAATAAGCATGTTGTTGGCTGCAGAGGCTAGGTCTGTGCCGCAGTGCACAGCCCTGCGCGCAACTCAAATAAAAATATCAAAACAAAACTCAGCACGTTGTTGGCTGCAGAGGCAAAGCGGGTGCCGCAGTGCACAGCCCTGCGCGCAATTCAAATAAAATTATCAAAATAAGCATGTTGTTGGCTGCAGAGGCTAGGTCTGTGCCGCAGTGCACAGCCCTGTGTGCAATTTAGATGGGAATATCTAGATGTATGTGATGCAGGTGTGCTTGTGCGAGCTCCACCCCGAATGCCGCAGTGTGCAAAGCCCTGTGTATAATTTCAATTAAAATACAACCCAACCTGTCGTTGGCTGTGTGTGAGTTTAATCAAAATATAACCCCTCCTGTCGAGGCTAGTGTCGCAGCGCACAGCCCTTTTTTTGTGTGCAAATAGTAAAAATTAAACTCAGCAAGGGCTGCAGAACTTAGGTCAATGCACAGCCCTGTAAGAAAAAAAAGAACAGAAAAATTACGTAAACTGTGAGTAAGAAACTGCTCCCCACATTCCACACAGAGCTGTGTGCAATTTAAACTAAATATCTAGATGAGTGCAATTTAAACTAAGCATCTAGATGTATATGATGTCAACTATGCAAGTGCTGTTTAATGCCGAAACTGAGCCGGTGCTACCGGGCACGGTTAAAGAATGTGACACGGACATGCTCATAACATGTGTCATGTGTGTCACAAAAATGCTCATAACATTTGTCATGTGTGTCAAAAAAATGCTCATAATATTTGATGAACAAGTGCTAATAAGCAAGAACACAGTAATTGCCCTGTACTACATAAAAGGGCACAATGAATATATGGGGAATTGCAGGCAGGGGCTGGCCGCTGTTAAAAGGAGTTGACAACACACACACTCACACACACGCAATATACACACACAAAAGCAGCAGCAATAGCCTTGAAAGTTCATGAAATTGCCCAATGATAGCAGGACACACATGTGCGCGCACACACACACACACACACACACACACACACACACACATATGTGCACACACCTACCTCAAAGTCTGCAGGTAATCCGTTAGGTCCTTCCTAAGCCCAGGAACCTGGCCCTGGTCAAACTTTGGCTCGTTGTGGATGGCCCTGTGAGCAGAGATGTGCAAACACAAACACATGAGTATAATCAAACAACGGCAACTGTATTACTGCCACAAGTGCCTGTGCAAGCACATACACATGAGTATACTTTGGACAGTATTGACTGTCACACTGTCCAAAACATACTCAATTGTGGCTGGCATACGGTATTGAAATTGAAATGCGGTATTCCAGCAACAATCGAGTGTGTTTTGGACAGAGTTAACTATATGACAACCATGATTGCCTGTGCGGGCACGTACGCATGATTTATTTTGGACAGCGTTGACCGTATTCTACAGTCTGTATATGACAGTCACAATTGTCTGTGCAAGCACGTGCGCATGACTGTTACTACAAACGCAGAAGCGTGTTGCAGCAAGCTGGCTGTTCCCATGCTACACAACTAAGCACTGCCTATAATTACCCACACCCATGCCCACACCCATGCCCACACCCACACCCACACCCACACCCACGTCCACACCCACGCCCACGCCCACGCCCACGCCCACACCCACACCCACACCCACACCCACACCCACACCCACACCCACACCCACACCCACACCCACACCCACACCCACACCCACACTTACACGCCCACACCCACACCCACACCCACACCCACACCCACACCTGTCATATGACAGCAGGCGCTCCTTGGTGATCCCGTTCTCTGTCAAGTGGGACCAGTAAGCACTGATGTCCAGACCAGAGTCGAGGTAAGCCAGCAAGGCCTGTCAATACAAAACACACGTACAGGTAAGTTGCAACAAGATGGCATAAGAAAAACGCATACTTCTCGTTTCCAAGGTGTGGTGACCAGACAGAGAGCCTATTTGATTCGCGCCCGGATCAAGTCTGCCGTGTCTGACTTGCAGTGTTTGCAGAGAACAATGATCACAATCCGGAAAAATAGAGTGGCACACCATACAAGGAGGGATGCAACAAAATGTACACACACATACACACATTGGCGCGTGTACTGTATAAAAATCAAGGACGCCATGGCAAGAGGGAGGTAGCACACACACAGACACACACACACACACACACACACACACACACACACACACACACACAATGAAATATGAGGAGAGAGGCAGCACAAATACAAACACACACACAACTGTGACACACTCTACGCGCGTCCTGATTCTATAGTACCGGTGCATGAAATGCAAAATGGAACAAACTCCTGCAACCAAGGGTGTACGTCAATCTATGCAAGCAAGGTGCAAATTATTGGGGTACAATTACACACAACTAGTTATGTGGGTGGGAGAATGTACTCACACACTCACACGCACACATACACACACACTCTCACACACACACACACACACATACTCACACACGCTCACACACACATACACACGCACGCACACACACGCTCACACACACACACACACTCACACACACACACTTATACACACACACACATACACACACACAAACACACACACACAAGCACGCACTCACACATACACACACACGCACACACACGCACGCGCGCACACATACACGCACCTCACAGATCACCACATCGTCCGGGCTGGTGTTGTTGTGCAGCTTTTGGTGCCACTCCTCCATCATGCCCCCCTGCAAAGAAACACGTGGTGATGAGCATTTGAAACACACAGGATGAGCAATCAATACACACAGTGAGCAGAAGCGCAAAACATGTGCGTGCTGTGGTGTTTACGTAGACAAGGTGTGTACGTGTGCATGTAAGCAACACTGTGCTGCTGATGCGCAGCAGCACTGTGTGGTTTGTACGTAAACAAGGTGTGTACGTGTGTACGTGTGTACATGTGTACGTGTGTACATAAGCAACACTGTGCTGCTGATGCACAGAAGGGGCCACGCCTCCACCACATCCCCCTGCAATAAGAACCCATGATCGTGTGCACGGCTATGTGCATTGAAAACACATAGAAAGGTGCCTGCTGTAAGAAAATACTTAGGGTTGGCCAGAACCGTATATACACACCGTATATGACCATATGTCCGGTGATTTCCCTGCTAAAATTACCGTATGTACACCGTAAATTTGTACATATGTATAAATATTTATGGTTCTGGCCCACCCTAAAAATACTGCTCAGTGGCTGATGCGCAGCTTTTGGCATTTTTCACCATGCCCCCCACAAAAGACACACACACACACACACACACACACGTGCACGCAAAACACACACTTGTGGGCAGTGGGCAAGGCAGTTTCTGCTAGGCTATGCAGAACTGCGCTACTGCAGCATCAACAGTGCTGTGGGTACCATGGCTACGCACCATGGCTACGCACCATGGCTACCAAGGCTACGCACCATGGCTACGCAGCATGGCTACCAAGGCTACGCAGCATGGCTACCATGGCTACGCACCATGGCTACGCACCATGGCTACCAAGGCTACGCAGCATGGCTACCATGGCTACGCACCATGGCTACGCACCATGGCTACCAAGGCTACGCAGCATGGGTACCATGGCTACGCAGCCCAACACTGCTCTTGCCCCAACTTTTTAAACACGTGACTTTGTTGTGACGCTGCACACCCAGAATTTAATTACTGATACGCACTGCCCCGACTTTTAAACACGTGACTAGGTTGTGACGCCAGAACTTGATTCTTAATATTCAACGCCCCAACCTTTTAACACGTGACTTTGTTGTGACGCTGCACACCAGAATTTCATTACAATGATACGCACTGCCCCGACTTCTAAACATGTGACTTGGTTGTGATGCCAGAACTTGATTTTTTATGTGCACTGCCCCGACCTTTTAACACGTGACTTTGTTGTGACGTTGCACACCAGAACTTAATTCCTGATATGCACTGCCCCGACTTTTCAACACGTGACTTTGTTGCGACGCCAGAATTTCATTACACTGATATGCACTGCCCCAACCTTTTAACACGTGACTTTGTTGTGACGCTGCACACCAGAATTTCATTACACTGATACGCACTGCCCCGACCTTTCAACCTGTGACTTGGTTGCGACGCTAGAATTTCATTACACTGATACGCACTCCCCGACTTTTAAACACGTGACTTGGTTGTGACGCCTGAACCTGATTTTTAATATGCACTGCCCTGAAATTTTAACAAGTGACTTTGTTGTGACGCTGCACACCCAGAATAACATTACTGATACGCACTGCCCCGACTTTTAAACACGTGACTTGGTTGTGACGCCTGAACCTGATTTAAAATATGCACTGCCCTGACCTTTTAACACGTGACTTTGTTGTGACGCTGGACACCCAGAATATCATTACTGATACGCACTGCCCCGACTTTTAAACACGTGACTTGGTTGTGACGCCTGAACCTGATTTTTAATATGCACTGCCCTGACCTTTTAACACGTGACTTTGTTGTGACTCTGCGCACCAGTATTTCATTACTGATACGCACTGCCCGACTTTTCAACACCTGACTTTGTTGTGACGCTGCGCACCAAAATTTGATTACACTGATACGCACTGCCCCAACCTTTAGACACGTGACTTGGTTGCGACGCCAGAGTTTCATTACACTGGTATGCACTGCCCCGACCTTTTAACACGTGACTTTGTTGTGACGCTGCACACCAAAATTTGATTACACTGATACGCACTGCCCCAACCTTTAGACACGTGACTTGGTTGCGACGCCAGAGTTTCATTACACTGGTATGCACTGCCCCGACCTTTTAACACGCAACTTTGTTGTGACGTTGCGCACCAGAACTCGATTCCTGATATGCACTGCCCCGAAACTTTTAACACGTAACTATGTTGTGACGCCAGAATTTGATTACACTGATATGCACTGTCCATCATAGCCTCTGTTTTGTAAGCACATACTTTAAAACTCACACACAAACACATAGTGCACACACGCACGTAAACACAAACGCACGCACACTTGCATACACTCAAGCACTTGCACACACAACACGTAAGAGCAACACACACACACACACACACACACACACACACACTCACACACACTCACACACGGAAAGCTCCCTCTGGTAACACACCTTTGCTCCGTTGCGACTCTGCACCCCCAAGATGTCATCACGGATGCGTTGCCCAACATCTCCCTTGCCTCCGCGCCCCACTGAAGACAGTGCCAACCGTAGCAAGGGCCTCAGCTCAGGCTTGTCTGATTGCGAGGCTGAAGAGCAGTACAGGTCCACCAGGCGGCCGCACAGGCGGTCCTGAAACCAGCAAGAGGTTTTGAATGCTGAATGGGTGGCAAGCTGCATTTAAGCCGTTAGATCACAGAGGAAAAGATAAACAAGAGGCGTCTTTGAGAGGTTCTTCACGTTGGCAAATCAGTATTGCAAACAGTTTTTTTGAGGACTTTCAGCAGCCCAACCCTTTTTGCTGCAACAGGTCAACAACCAACTTGTTCATGATTTCCTTTCTCAGCAGAACACTAGACTTTTTCTCTTTCTTTCTGAGCTTACGGATTTTTCTGTGGCTGGCCAAGACCAGTCAGCAGCCGATCAGCCAAACTACCTGGCGGAAGGTCATCCCCCATTGTAACCATTGTAACCATTGTAACCATTGTAACCATTGTAACCATTGTAACCATTGTAACCATTGTAACCATTGTAACCATTGTAACCATTGTAAGCATTGTAACCATTGTAAGCATTGTAAGCATTGTAAGCATTGTAACCATTGTAAGCATTGTAACCATTGTAACCATGGTCAGCAGCACATGCCCACCAAGCGACCACACAAAGAGCCGTGAAAACAGCAAGAGGGTTTGTATGCAGACTGGTCAGCAACTCAAGTCTTTCAGGCCGACGATGGTTTGATATCAAGAGGGATACAAGTTGTGCTGAAGGGCTTAACAAGTCTGTGTTCTGATACCAAGAGGGATACAAGTTGTGCTGAAGGGCTTAACAAGTCTGTGTTTTGATACCAAGAGGGATACAAGTTGTGCTGAAGGGCTTAACAAGTCTGTGTTTTGATATCAAGAGGGATACGAGTTGTGCTTAAGGGCTTAACAAGTCTAGCTCTGGGGTTGCCTGCGACTTCAAAACATCTGTTTCGGCCGCAGCTACCAGGAATGTACGCCTCTTATATCGTATCTTATATCGTATCTTATATCGTATCTTATATCGTATCTTGTAACGTATCTTATATCGTATCTTATATCGTATCTCATATCGTATCTCATATCGCATCTAATATCGTATCTTATATCGTATCTTATAAC
>Ga0307947_1001991_pt1 | contig 16297 bp, 14 predicted proteins | sample OrgLakmetagen232_FD_201840 | JGI IMG/M metagenome (GOLD analysis project Ga0307947, IMG submission 201840) | Saline water microbial communities from Organic Lake, Antarctica - #232 | ecosystem: Environmental > Aquatic > Non-marine Saline and Alkaline > Saline | place: Antarctica: Organic Lake...
TCTCTCTCCCTCTCTCTCTCTCTCTCTCTCTCTCTCTCTCTCTCTCTCTCTCTCTCTCTCTCTCTCTCTCTCTCTCTCTCTCTCTCTCTCTCTCTCTCTTTCTCCCTCTCTCTCTCTCTCTCTTTCTCTCTCTCTCTCTCTCTCTCTCTCTCTCTCTCACACACACACACACGCACACACACACGCACACACACTCACAGGTGTCTGATGTGCAGTCCAAGCTGCAGCAGCGCCAGCCTGCTGCACCCTTCATCACCTCTACCCTTCAGCAGGAGGCTTCTCGTAGGCTGGGCTTTGGCGCATCAAGGACCATGCAAACTGCACAGGCGCTGTACGAAGGCTCTGAGACGGGTGAGCATCTTCATGCCGCTCACTACGTGGCGTGTCAGGGTCAGCATGTATTTGGTGCCTTAAGAACGCCAAAGGCAAAGGTTACGTGATTTGGCAGATTTTTCAAGCCCTTGCTGTACAAGGGGTTCAAACCGCGACCTCCTTAGTTACCGGTACCGTGTCCTCAATTTGTGGCCGAGTAGCCTCGTGTCTTTATTTTGATGCATTGAGGGTTAGGCACGAGTGCATCATACAAGGAGTCTGAATTGTATTAGAGCTTGATAGCTTTTGCTAAGTGTCTGTACCTGGCGGACACCCTGTTGTCTTGTGCATTTGGATCAGTGCATTTGGAGACCATGCAGACCGGTTTCACATCAATTTGAGACGGCATAACATAATGCTCGCGTGGCAGTCTTGAGTGAATGTGTGTGTAGCCTACTTATGTCACCTGTGACCTGTGTAAGTGTATCCTTGGTGGCTTACGTGCTTGGAGGTGATGAATACAAGCTGTTTAAGCACAGGTGTGTGTATGCGAGGAGTGCACTCACCTCTCTCTCTCTCTCTCTCTCTCTCTCTCTCTCTCACACACACACACACACACACACACACAGGCGAGGGTTTGATCACTTACATGCGTACCGATGGCGTGCAGCTGTCCCCTGAAGCTGTGCAGGGAGTACGCAGCACAGTAAGCTCACATTTTGGGTCAAAGCTGGTGTCGGAGCAGCCAAGGTGGGGGGAAGATTGCAGCAGAGCTGTTTTTTTGCCCATGAATGTTGTTGGCAAAGGGAGAAATGCCTTCCCATCTCTTGTATTTGACAAAATGCCTTTTACCATCTCTTGTGCGTTACAAAATGCCTTCCCGTCTCTTATGCGTGACAAAATGCCTTTTACCATCTGTTATGCGTTACATAATGCCTTCCCATCTCTTGTGCGTGACAAAATGCCTTCCCATCTCTTGTGCGTGACAAAATGCCTTTTACCATCTCTTGTGCGTTACATAATGCCTTTTACCATCTCTTGTGCGTTACATAATGCCTTTTACCATCTCTTATGCGTGACAGAATGCCTTCCCATCTCTTGTATTTGACAAAATGCCTTCCCATCTCTTGTGCGTGACATAAGCCCGAAGTGCCGTCAGACACAAATGCAAAGGTAATGCGACAATGCAACACAATTGCCAAAAAAGTATGTGGAGCATCGATGAGCTTTGCCGCCTCTCCCTACTTGCAGGCACATGTGCACAATGCAAGCACACTCACATAGATACATGCACGCATGCACGCGCACACACATACACACATACACACATACATACACACTTGCAGGGTATATAAGAGCCGTGCCAAGAATGCGCAAGAAGCACACGAGGCCATTCGCCCCACCAATCCTAGTCTGACCCCTGACAGTCTTCCTTCCCACCTCAGCTCTGATCAAACAAAGCTGTACCGCTTGATCTGGGAGCGCACGCTTGCGTCCCAAATGTGCAATGCTGTCATTGAGCAGGTGCGTGGTTGAGCACCTTTATGGATGTTTGAAGGTTAGACAGCTGCTTAGAAGGTTCAAGGTGGCAAGAAGGCGAGACAGGCTAGATGGGATCCTGGTATAACAGGCGATAATGCCGTACTCACACTCGCGTGTGGCTCTATTATATTATTATATTTAGGCATCCAAGCCTTTGACTTAGACATAGTTCACAGACTAAAATGCAAGTGTTGAAATATTTTTCATGCAAACTCCTTAAAAGCAACTGTGTCCTGCAGATTGGTGTGGACTTCAGCAGCTTGGATGGCTCACTCATACTTCGGGCAACAGGCAGCAGTGTGAAGCAGCCAGGCTACCTCATGGTGTGTGCAGCTAGATGTTTACATGCGCACTGTGTTTTCCTGGGCAAACATGTCTGTGTGTATGCGTACGTGCGTGCGTGTGTGCGTGCGTGCGTGCGTGCGTGCATGTGTGTATGTGCTTGGGCGCTCGTGTGTTTGTATGTGTAATGAATTTGTGTGTGTGCGCGTGTAATGTGTTAATATGTGTAGTGTATGTGTGTGCAAGTGTGTGTGTAAGTGTGTGTGTGTGTGTGCAAGTGTGTGTGTGTGGCTGACTGGTGGGTGGGCTTGAAGGGAGGGCGGGGGGATTCAGGTGCTAGCTTGCATGTCAATCTCTATATTTAGGATACAAAAGCAGACAACTCTCTTTGCATGTGAACAATCATGCTCAAGTGCATCTTGCTACATCCATGAATCAAGTAGCAAGTCAGAGGATGCAAACTTATAATTTACTACACCTCTAAACATGCACATGATTTGAGGGTGAGCAATATGAAATGCATACACACGTGTGTAGGCGTACGACAACTTTTGCAGAGGGTGAGCTACCTATAAATAAAGGAGAACACACGTTTTTAGGCGTACGGCAACTTCCGCAAAGGGTGCGCAAAATAGAAAAGGCGTGCACACGTGTGTAGGCGTACGACAACTTCCGCAAGATTGAGGGCGAGCAGGACGAGGCAGGCGGTGGCACTGGTGAGCCTGAGGACCAACAAGCAGCACACAACACTCCCAGTGCAGCAACTGTACTGTCCAAGCTCAAGGTGAGGGGCGCTTGATCACTGTGCAGTCACTGTGCGGTCACTGTGCTGTCACTGTGCTGTCACTGTGCGGTCACTGTACTGTACTGTACTGTCCAAGCTCAAGGTGAGGGCGGGCGCTTGATCACTCTACTGTCACTGTGCAGTCACTGTGCAGTCAATTGTGCGGTCACTGTGCTGTCACTGTGCTGTCACTGTACTGTCACTGTACTGTACTGTTTAAGCTCAAGGTGAGGGCGGGCGCTTGATCACTCTACTGTCACTGTGCAGTCGCTGTGCAGTCATTGTGCGGTCACTGTGCTGTCACTGTACTGTCACTGTACTGTCACTGTACTGTACTGTTTAAGCTCAAGGTGAGGGCGGGCGCTTGATCACTCTACTGTCACTGTGCAGTCACTGTGCTGTCACTGTGTGGTCACTGTGCTGTCACTGTACTGTACTGTTTAAGCTCAAGGTAAAGGCGCTTGATCACTCTACTGTCACTGTGCAGTCACTGTGCGGTCACTGTGCGGTCACTGTGCTGTCACTGTACTGTACTGTTTAAGCTCAAGATGAGGGCGCTTGATCACTGTGCTGTCACTGTGCAGTCACTGTGTTGTCACTGTGCTGTCACTGTGCGGTCACTGTGCGGTCACTGTACTGTCACTGTACTGTACTGTCCAAGCTCAAGGTGAGGGCGCTTGATCACTCTACTGTCACGGTGCAGTCACTGTGCTGTCATTGTGCGGTCACTGTGCTGTCACTGTGCTGTCACTGTACTGTTACTGTACTGTACTGTCCAAGCTCAAGGTGAGGGCGGGCGCTTGATCACTCTACTGTCACTGTGCGGTCACTGTGCTGTCACTGTGTGGTCACTGTGCGGTCACTGTACTGTTACTGTACTGTACTGTCCAAGCTCAAGGTGAGGGCAGGCGCTTGATCACTCTACTGTCACTGTGCAGTCACTGTGCGGTCACTGTACTGTACTGTTTAAGCTCAAGGTGAGGGCGCTTGATCACTCTACTGTCACTGTGCGGTCACTGTGCTGTCACTGTGCGGTCACTGCACTGTCACTGTACTGTCACTGTACTGTTCAAGCTGTACCGTTCAAGCTCGAGGTGAGGGCGTATGAACAGGCTTTCCAAGGTAGAGTCATGCTGTGTATGTGTGTGCTGAGCATGTGAGCGCTGTGGAGGATTGTGTGTGCTGTGGAGGGTTGTGTGTGCTGTGGAAGTGTGTGCTGTGGGTGTGTATGTGCCGAAAGAAGGCTAGAGTTTTAATGCGTTGACTGACTTGTCCAACTGGAGATTAAGGACCTTGCTTGTGGCTCTTCTGTGTATTATATTCACAAACATGCATGCAAAGAATTTGTTGGCGGAATCTGTCAACATTAAGAAATCAGGTTGCATGCGCGCGCGTGCACACACACACACACACACACACACATACACACACACGCACACACACACAAAACACAAACACAGAAACAGACACAAAATCCAGGAACACGTGATGAGCAGTGACCATAGATGCCATGCTGCTGTAACTGAAGTTGAGAGTGCGTCTTACAGCTGTGCGTGTCAACTCACCTTTTGTGTGATGATGTGTGCGCTCGCTTCATCCTGGGATTGAATGCTAGGTTGCAACATGGACCTGTTGGCAACAGCTGCAGTCTTCTGCCCCTCCGGCCAGTGAGTATGCATCCCTCTCTAAGTCACATCTGTTGTTCTCTGTTTCTGTTTCAGCTTTTGCCGACACATGACATATGAATGTCATGAATGAATTACAGACGCAAACACTTCAAAGGTCAACAGGAACAACAGAAAAACAGGTCTATGACATGGTGCAAAAAAGGACTCGCAAAAAACGCTGCTCAATTGGTTTCACACCCTTCAATTTAAAAACTCACCATTCAAAAACTAACTCACAGCTCGCAGTGCTCAACTCGTATTCACGCTCCCCGTCTCTCTCCTGCTCCCTCAGGCAAAGCAGGCCGCGCAAACCAAAGGTGTGGCTCCTTCCCAGCACTTCACCCGCCCCCCCCCACGATACACAGAAGCCTCGTTAATCAAGGCTCTGGAGGAGTTGGGCATCGGGCGCCCTTCCACGTACGCCCCCACCCTTAAGCTGCTGCAGGTATGCGTTCCTCAATGATGTAGGCGCTCATTGATGTATGCATTGCTCATGGATGGAGGCGCGTTGCTCAGGCGCATTGCTCATTGATGAAGGCGCGTTCCTCAGGCGCATTGCTCATTGATGAAGGCGCGTTGCTCATTAATGAAGGCGCTGGAGATTTTAATATCAGGCGCTTTCTCTCGTATGATTCTACCCTTAAGTTGCTGCAGTTGTGTTTCTGGCTGCAAGCAAAGTACCTATGTTTTGCTGTTGCTGTAAGGGGTGTGATGAAATGTATTGAGCGCCCTTCAGCTCACGCCCCCACCCATGAGTTGCTGCGAGTGTACGTTGGGGGAGTGCATGTCTATTGGAATCCAATGGCATTGTGGACATCAGACTTTACTTTTTCTTTTGCGACAGTGTGCGCACTCCTCGTTTTTTCCTGCTGCGCCATTTTTGGATCTCCTACTCATGATCAAACAAATGACCATACTTGTAACCTTGTTGAGGGGTAAGCTGCCCTGTGTGCCTAGCGGTCTCTGGTTAGGCTCCTAAGGGGTCATGGCTGTTAATTTGCCCATCCCATGTTTACAACCCTCTGCATATTCAAGGTCATGGCTGTTAATTTGCCCATCCCATATTTACATACCTCTGCGTTGTTTAAGGTCATGGCTGTTATTTTGCCCATCCTATTTTTAAATCCCTCTGCGTTGCTTCATTCGGAGCTATTGAGTTCTCACAAGCTCTTACCCCTTCCACTCTTTCCATCTCACGCTATTTTTCGACGATTACGTCTAACACTCAATGAATCGTGCCTAAAGCCTAAATACAGAAAAGTCACAAACACTGTCCCTGGGTTTTTAAAGCGCACGTTCCATTTCCATCTCGTCATTTCTTTGGTGTTCTTTAGTCCACACTTCGATCGCAAACGCGTGGCTACATCCACAAAGACCCATGGCTACATCCACAAAGACGCGTTGGTCATTCTTTGGTGCACACTACAATCGCAGACCCGAGGCTTCATCCACAAAGACGCGTGGCTACATCCACAAAGACGTATGGCCACATCCACAAAGATGCGTTGGTTATTTTTTGGTGCACACTTGATCGCAGACCCGAGGCTACATCCACAAAGAGGGACGCTCCCTGGCTCCCACTTCTGTAGGCCTCGTCCTCACTGCGTTCCTGCAGCGCTACTTCCAAAAGTATGTGGACTACGACTTCACTAGCAAAATGGAGCAGCAGCTGGACGAGATATCGGGTGAGCTCAGACTTTTTTGGGGGCATGATGGGGAGTGGATCCAGGCGTGTTACTGGCAAGCAGTTGCAACTGAGTAATTCATGACCGACCAGCACAATGGAGGGGTTCTAGACGGGGTTTTAGGTTAAGTAGTTTTTTGTTTGAGCATTTGATATAATAAATCCAGCAATTTGATCGACAGCACTGGAAATGGTTGCGTTTCTGCATGTCTATTTCTTACAAGTGTGCATGAATCATGAATCTAAGATAGACAATGTGTGAAGTAGCAACCTTTCCTGGCCTTAGCGATTCTTTCTTCCTCTATCGCTTGCAAATCACATGGCTTGCTACAAAGGTTGGCATTGATGACATTGCTACAAAGGTCGGCATTGATGACATTGCTTCAAAGGTTCAAAGACACTGCTCTCTACCCTACCTACACACTGTGCTTTTCGAAAGCAATGATGCTGCTGCAATTTCACCTTAACAGCGGGGTCTGTGCCATGGAAGAGCCTGCTGCGCGACTTTTGGGGGCCCTTCCAAGGTACCTGTGACAGCCTGGGGGACCTGAAGGTCTCCGAGGTGGTGGACATGCTGGACGAGGTGGGTAGTAAGAAGACTGTGGGGAGGGCTGGGTTGGTGTGGGTGGGCAGATAGGATGGGGTAGGTGGGATGAGGTGAGTAGGTGGGTGGGGAGGCAGATAAGGAGGCTTGGGTGGGGTGAGTGGGTGGTTAGGAGGCTTTGGGTGGTGTGAGTGGGTGGTTAGGAGGCCTTGGGTGAAGTGAGTGGGTGGTTAAGAGGCTTTGGGTGGGGTGAGAGGGAGTGAGAAGGTGGAGCTGATGTAAAGAATGAGCTGTAAGGTGGATAGACCGGAAGGGTGGGGTGAGTTGGTTTCAAAAGAGGGAGTGATTGGGTGTAATTGATCGGGTGGGTGGAGATTGCATCATACTTTCATACAACTGTCTCCATACACCACCACGCACCTGATCAAAGCATACCTAGTGAGAGTGCACAGGTGGAAGGGTAGGTGGTGGTGTGGGACGCAGGTGCAATTTATGGAGTATCTGGTTATGCTTAAATGAGTGTGTCAAAGTGATGGAAGAGGGAGGTGCCCCCTCTGAGTGCAAATTACTGATCAATACTTAAACTGCCCTACTTTCTCCCTCCATTTTATCTGTGAGCATGTTATCGTATTCATTGAGCCGTCTTCCCTCTACACGTTTGTACAGAGATCAACACGCTCCTTGTGCGTCCAACGCCTGGATACCACTCTTTGACATACCTGCAAGAAAAAATGTATGTGATTTACTACATAGATGCCTGCAACACACTTCCACACACAGGAGCTGCAGCCCATATTTTTTCCGGAGTCGCCAGAGGGCCAAGATGACGTGCGCAAGTGCCCTTCTTGCCCTACAGGCAGGCTGCACTTTAAGCCCTCCAAGTGCGTCGTGCAATCATTGCACACACATGCGTGCTTGTGTCAATTTTATTTCTGACTGCGCTTTGGACTTCTTTTATTGTGCTCCACTTATCGTGGCTGTAGTATGTGTGTGTATATGTGTGTGTATGTGTGTGTGTGTATGTGTGTGTGTGTGTGTTTAGCATGTTTAAGACCTGAGGCTCAGCCCCTAGCAAGTATATTTGCCTTTTTATAACATCTTCATCTTAAGTCCCAAAGGCGAAGCACGAGCAACGACCATTTGCCTTTGGTGGGCTGACATGTTGTGACATGTGCATCCTTGTCGACATCCGCGTTCTATCACGTTTGCATCGTGAGTTGGCGGTGGACTATTCACAATAAATAAAAAGACAGAAAGCAAAAGTGATGTGAGTGATATCACTTTGCTTCACTCCAAGAACTGGAGTTCAAGTAATAAGCACTGAACTCAGCCATTCCCTTTCATCCCCGCTTGGTTTCAGGCTTGGCGGATTTGTGGGCTGCTCCAACTTTGACCACCCTGAGGACCCCTGTAGCTACGCACGCCCCCTTCATGTCCCAGGTGTGCGTGATGTGTATCATCTCTCTTCCAGAGTGCCCCTTGGTGGTGTATAGCCACGTCTTTTTTGACGAGCGCTCCTTTACTAGCTGCCCCCTGTGCTCCTGTGCTCCTGTGTCCCTGTGCTCCTTTGCAAGCTGTCCCCTATGTCTTTTTATGCAAGCGCTCCTTTACACCCCACCCCCCCTCCCTGTGCATGTGCTGATCACCTCGTTTTGTGGCATGCATGCGCTCATCGCAGCATCTTCTTAGTGTGAAAAGTTGACTTGCCTGTGCAACCGCTTGTGTGAGATACCTTCAGTGCATCAATCGATCATGCCGTCTACACTTATCTTATAGCTGTAGTGCTTGCTTAAGACAGCGCATTTGCCTATCCACATTTCAGCATGAACTTAATTTCCGCCGTCCGCTTTTAGTCAATACTTGCGACCTTTGCGTCGTGAATATATTCTTGTGGGTAGCTTATGCCACAAATGCTAACAACATGGCTGAGCTGCAACCTTGGCATTTTTTGACAATTGGATAAAGATCAGCCGTCTCTTCAAATTTTTAGAAATCAATGTTTCATGTCGCAACTGCTTCATCACCATTTAGCCTGTTGCGTCATGAAGCATTGATTTTGAAGGATTTGTAGAGAGCTTAAGTGGTGATGAGCACAACTTTGGGATAGGCCCTTCTGTATATACTTCATCCGACTCTAAACTGGCAAGCACATTTATTTTATTTATGTATTTCTTGCCTGTAAATGTGATGCAGGTAGTGCAGCCAGCGACACAGCCTTGCAGGAGGCTCTGCTTTCAGGGCCCCTGCACCTGGGCAACCATCCCACCCTAAACCGAGCGGTGCTTTGCAAGATGGGTCCCTACGGACTTTACGTGGAGCTAGGACCCCCTGAAACCGGAGCTGCTGCTTCTGCAGATGGTAAACTTGATAGTGGTGATGAGGAGGGGGGCGCGAAGAAGGAGAAGGAGAAGAAAAAGGGCAGGTCGTCAGCAAAGCCCAAGAAGGTGCCTGTCGTGAGGTACGAAGGCGACGAGGGTTTTAAAATTGTGAGCAAGAATAGGGGGGTTTGAGCCACAGCAGCTGACTAGATACCTATCTCCATACAGGTACAAATAGGCACTGTGCCCTTCTTCTGCTTCTCTTACAGAGCCACCGTTCCCCATCGCAACGACCCCAAAAGCATCACCCTTGCATACCGTCATCATTGTTTGTATGCTTCCCTCTGCTCCAACAGGGCCACCGTTCCCCAGGGCACCGACCCTGAAAGCATCACCCTCGAGCAAGCAGTTCAGCTCCTAGATGCCACCATCCCACAATCTTTGGGTAGTCACCCTGATGATGGAGCTCCCGTGTTCGCCAAGACCGGCAGGTGCGTTCTTTGAGGAGGGCAGAATTGTTTATTTAAGACGTGCAGATGTTTTCCTTTGAAAAGGGTGTACCTTAACTACAGGGCAGGTGGTTTCCTTGAGAATGACAGACAGACGTATTTAGTTAAAGCTGGGCAGGGTTGCGTGCATTTTCACTCAAGCGTAAGCTAATCAACGTGCAAAGTGCACGCTCATGCTGGATTTCTCTCTGTTGCACAAACTTACTTTGTTGTTGTGTGTGTATGTGTGTGTGAGTGTGTGTGTGTGTTTGTGTGCTCATGCGTGTGTGTGTGTGTGTGTGTGTGTGTGTGTGCTCATGCGTGTGTGTGTGTATGCGTGTGTGTGTGTTTGTGTGTGTGTGTGTGCTCATGCGTGTGTGTGTATGCGTGTGTGTGTGTTTGTGTGTGTGTGTGTGCTCACGCGCGGGTGTGAAAAGTGCTGTCCAGTACTCAGCCATGGCCAGGTCTGGGAGGTCGGCTTGCATGCTCTTATTTGCTTTCAAGCTGCAGTTAATCACCACGCAAATGTTGCACGATGCTTTCTTAATGCTCATAATCAAACATTGCTGGTGCTGCTCAACTGTTTAGCATGCACTTAGAAGTTTTTTAAAGGTGGTCATGCACAAACATACATGTCTTCCTTGTGTGTGTATGCATCCTTTTGCTGCTTGCAGGTATGGCCCCTATGTCCAGCACCAGTTGGTGCTTGCTCCCATACCAAAGGACAAAACCCTCGAAAGTATCACTCTTGACGAGGTGGGTTGATGTCTTTCTGTGGAAGTCTGTTCAATCTCTGCACAAGATGTTGACGGGTGCCGGGGTTTGCAAAAAAAAATTGCGTGCGTACACAAGCACACGTGCACACGCGCACTCACACGCGCGCATAAACACACACAGACATACAAACGCAGGCAAATATGACTTCACACTACTGTCACTTCATACCGCTCACATACACACACGTTGCACAGGCTGTTGAGCTTGTGGCCAAAAAGGCTGCGCGCATGGCCAAGAAGGGCATCACCCCAAAATTATCCTCTGCTGCTGCCAAGGCCAGTGCTAGGGCAGCTAAATCCGACAGCAAGGCAGCACAGCAAGCAGCAACGGCAGCCGCCAAGGTGGCAGAGAGAGCAGCAAAGGCTGGGGCGGCACAGGCGCAGAAGGCTGGCGGCAGGGGAACAGTAAAAGGAGCAAAGGGTGGCAAGGAAGCGGCGAGCAGCAAGGGGGGGCTTGCCAATAAGGAGGAGGGTGCTAGCAAGAAAATAAGTGGATACATACTGTTTTGCAGTGAGCAACGACCGGTAGGTTGCAGGAGTGTAGGTAATAATAATAATAATAAAGTTTAGCCAATTGTCTCTCCAGTTGTACGTGTGGTGCGGCATGTATAGGAATCTCTTGTTTTTTAAAGTAAAAAGATACATTCGGCATTGTTGTATGCATTTGGCAACTGTGTGTGTGCTTCCAAGTGTCATGATGCAGTGTACAACATTATACCGTGAGCACCACCCATTGCTGAGGTGTTGTACGTGTGCCGTGAGTTTCTGTGGCGCTGACACCATACCTGCAAAAGGCGCTGACGCAACAGTCAAGGATGTTGGTGAGCTAGGGTAAAATACCTAATAAACAGAAGCTTCCGCTGACGCAACAGTCAAGGATGTTGGTGAGATAGGGTAAAGTACCTAAATAAACAGAAGCTTCCGCTGACGCAACAGTCAAGGATGTTGGTGAGCTAGGGTAAAGTACCTAAATAAACAGAAGCTTTCGCTGACGCAACAGTCAAGGATGTTGGTGAGCTAGGGCAATACCTAAATAAACAGAAGCTTCCGCTGACGCAACAGTCAAGGATGCTGGTGAGCTAGGGTATAGTACCTAATAAACAGAAGCTTTCGCTGACGCAACAGTCAAGGTTGTTGGAGAGCTAGGGCAATGTACCTAAATAAACAGAAGCTCTTCTTCTTCAAATCAATCATGTTATTCCATGCCATGACCACTTCTACAGATTGTGGCTGCTGCGCACCCAGGCTCCAGGCCTTCAGAAATGATGAAGCTATTGGCCGCAGCGTGGCAAGCACAGGTGTGGGTGGATACTCAACCATGCTACACACGCACACGCACATACACATATACACGCACAACCATACACATATACACGCACAACCATACACATATACACATGCTCAACCATACACATATACACATGCTCAACCATACACATATACACGCACATACACACATACACGCACAACCATACACATATGCACGCACAACCATACACATATACACGCTCAACCATGCTACACACGCACATACACATATACACGCACAACCATACACATATACACATGCTCAACCATACACATATACACGCACATACACATATACACGCACAACCCTACACATACACACATGCTCAACCATGCTACAAACGCACATACACATATACACATGCTCAACCATACACATATACATGCTCAACCATGCTACACACACACATACACATATACACGCACATACACATATACACGCACAACCATACACATATACACGCACAACCATACACATATACACTACACGCACAACCATACACATATACACACACATACACATATACACATGCTCAACCATGCTATACACGCACATACACATATACACGCACAAGTGTTCAGAACGAGCGGCAAGATGCTGGTAATGCAACAATGCAGAATGGGGTGAACAATGGGCTGAGATGTTTGCAAATAGCAAGGCGGCAATTGAAAGGCGCCTCAGATCAGAACGCCTTTGTTTCTGCCTTTGCACTGCACAGGGAAGCAAAAGGAGTCACTCCCTGGCTTTAACACGCGCGTTCCTTCTTTGTTTGTTGCAGCACATTTTATTTGGCCCCATCTCTTTGCCCATGCCACTCACCTCAGGGTCAGCAAACACACACACACACACACACACACAAACACACACACACACACGCCTGTTTGTTCTTGCTCCGACCTCGTTTTTTTCCTCCACGTGCACAAATATCTCTGCAGGGTGATGCAGGCAAGAAAGCTTTCAACGCAAAAGCAGCAGCAAGAGATCCAGCAGCTTGCTCGAGCAGCAGCAGCAGCAGCAGCACCGCCACCACCACCACCTCTGACATGAAAGGCAGCAGTGGCAGCAGTGCGCGACCACGTGTAGTAACTAGGGCTAAGCCAGCCGCTAAACAAAGCACGCCCCTCGCCTCTGCACAAAAAATTGGCAAGGGCAATCCCTACATCAAGTTCTGCAGCGCAGTGCGTCCACAGGTCAAGCAGTCTCACCCTGGAGCTTCACCGACTGAGGTCATGAAGCTGCTAGCAGAGGAGTGGAGGAAGCACCGAGGTGCAGGGAGCTGATGATTTTCTCTTTATGTTACTGATTGAAGCAACACCTCCTTGTTCATGTCGACCTGTGTGGTTTCTGTCTCTCGAAGGCTTTGTAGCTAGTAGCACATTGAGTTGCAGGAGTAGCATAGGAGCTGTGGTTGGGTAATAGGCTCACGTCTTCTTTTGGTTGAATTTAAGCAGTTTTTCTGGGGTTTAAGTGGTCAACTACATGTATCAGGAGGACCATTGACACGGATTGTGATCTCTTTTGTACATAACAATGATAGCTGTTCTTTTTTAACTTCCTCTTTATTCATAGGCACGACTTGCCTCTTAAAGTTTCACGCTATTATTAGCTTTACGGCTTTTGCTTGTTGCAGAGCAACAAAGGAACTGGTAAAAGTTTGACCGTATTTCCATGAAATTTTGGAGAATTTGCAAGCGGGTCTTTTGGAAGTTGAGGAAGTGAATGTAAGCTTAATTTGAAGTCTTGCAAACAATGCAACACGCCACACAGGCAGAACTCTCTTGCAGCCAGCTACAAACTTCCAAGGTACTAATCCACTGCGCTCTTGAGAAAGTCAAGCTTGCGCGGCATTATATTTAAAAGTAAATTTACATCAGAGGACCTTCAGCCAGACTGTTCGGCCTGCGACTGGTCTTCGCCAGTCAACAACAAATCCATAAGACCAGACCCCGATTTAAATAGGTTGTTGATGTATGGCAAGAGGAAATCATAAACAAGCTGGGCACGGACTTGTTATCGCAAATAAGGTTGCGCTTCTAAAAGATCATCCGAAATTTAACTGAATACTAGGTAAGCAAAATTTATCCTTCTTGCAACACAAATGTCTGCTTCCACACATCAAAAACGCACAACGGTCACAAAAGAGAGTTCTTCATAATCCCAAGATGCTGTATCACCTTGCGTCCTCAGCCTTATTACGCTCGGCCGTCCTGTGGATTCAATCCTTCAACATCTCTCCACATTGTCCGCATTCTGTGCCTAAGATCATCAGTTAACTTGTCGTGAACATAAATGAAAGTACCCTGTCGCACTGCTTGCACCAATGAAATACAACGCCGCAACCCTTGCAAATTATCTAAGATCTGAAAGCAGTCCAGCAGGAGGGGTCACGTGAATGTGCTCAGATCCGCTTTCTGCACCCTGCTTAACGTCTCACTGTTCGACTTGAGCATGCTATCGTGCAATTTGGCGACAGACCTGAATCAGTAAAACTGCAGCGGCTCGTATCCACACTCCCTCAAGACAGCTAAACTTGTGGTGGTACGCTTAACACCCAGCATCCCCTAAAACTGTGTCGCACTTGCATATCACTCGTGAAGATCTTATTTTCTTCAATAAACTCAGTGCCCCACACCTGGCCAGCATACATACTGCTAGGAGCACATACATGTCCCAAGCCACAGAGACACATATTATATAGAGTTACCACTTACAAACTGACGAACCTGACCTGACAAGGATGGAATGACCAGCTGCATGCTTAAAGGAGGCTAAACTATGCTCATGCGTCTGTAAAACATATAAAACATCATACCCAGATATTACAAGATACACACCATTACTACTACATCTGGTGGTTGGTGCGCACACTTCGGTTTCCCAACCACTGGAGCCTCGCTCTTTTTATTCTTTAGGTCAGACACTGCTGTATCCGGTGGTCGTTGCGAAGACAAGCTTACCTTCAACCACACAAGCAGTGTTGATCTATATCTTTGTGTCTTTGTATCTTTTACTTTGCTGGCCGTGTGTCTTTTTCATGTTTACGCAGAGCAAGACTAACGGTAGTCATTTGATAATGTGAATATTGCATATCCAAACAAGCTAGACCCTCATCTTGCAAGCATAGACCAAATGGATGCGTGGGCTTTTCAAAATTCCATGGAAAATGGCTGGTGCAGTTACAATCAGTTTGAGGTCAACAAATCGCAAAATAGGTCATAATACGTTCAGTCAATCATGTGCAGTCAGGAGCACCAGCAGATAATCACGCCTGCACAAGCAAAGTCAAATCAGGTGCGTCCCTTGGCTTCTCCCTCGTTGTACACCGCCTGGGGATCAATCTCCGTTCCTACAAGTACACCGTGTCAGGTTAGTCTTTTAGGATGCGGCAAGTGAGGGTGGTAATCGTTCAATGCAATGGTGGACTAAGCCACTGAACCGGGGGAACAACATAAAAAGACCTATTGATCGCTGCAATTAAAGTTTAAATGCTGGTGCTTGCTGATAGTCAAAAGTAAAAAGGAATGTCTCCCTTTAATAGTTTATTGCAGGAAATTTACTAAAGGGAGCAACTGAGCATGCTTGCTTTAAACAATCAAGAAGCAGTCACTTACACACCACTTAACTAACCAGTGGAACCAACACAGTTTAAAAGTTCTGTAAAGGTGTTTTGTCCGAGACAAATCATGTGTGTTGGATGCAATTCTTGTTTGCATTGTAAGATGCGGGGGATATGTTCCAATAAAATGAAAAAGATGGATAAACAAAAGTGATACACAGATAGAAACCAATGAAGTAGCATATCACGAATGCTGCGTGACAAAAACTAGATTTCATGTGTTTTACGCTGACCTCAAAAGCGTTTGAAAAAGTAATTTCCTAAAATAAGCTACTTTATAAGCTTCTTGCTTGTCTGTCCACAGTTGCAATGTACACCTCTATGGCAGCTTTGTATTCCAGAAAGGTGTGCATGCCTTAGAAGCAACAATACAAGAAAACTTGTTCATCCATTTCAAACTCCCCATCGTATAGTTGTGCGTGTGCTACTTCTTTACTCAAATAATGAGGAGGACTGAGCACGCTACCTTAACTTGTAACAGGCAAGAATCACAGAAAGTAGCCTAATTGCAGGAAAGCGGTCTAAAAACTACCACCCAACAAATGATGTCACAGACGAGACACCTCTATAAAAATAACCTTATGCCCTCACCTGTCCGCTCCTTGTGCAGCCGTGCATATTCCTTCGGATGTAAAACCGTCAAGAAGGAAGCAGTTGTCAATGAGTAGAAGGCGTGGAAAGAGCTTAAGTTGCAGCAATTGCAAATATTTCTAACAATGTACAGATCAAAATTCACAGCTTTGAGGTTCACCAAGAAAATACGGTGGCCTTGTCAAAAGAGCAGGTATGCCTGAATGATTTTCATGGTGATATGCATGTAAGCAGCTACCAAATTGACTGCCTTGGAGGCGCAAAACTTTTTATTATAAAAGCTGCGCCACCCCTCCTTTTTCCCCGCCCTGTCCTTCATAACCACCAATTTTCATAAGTTACGAGGAAGCGAGGCTCACAAATGTGGAAAGGATAGATGCCCGT
>Ga0307947_1001993_pt1:0-15000 | contig 16296 bp, 13 predicted proteins | sample OrgLakmetagen232_FD_201840 | JGI IMG/M metagenome (GOLD analysis project Ga0307947, IMG submission 201840) | Saline water microbial communities from Organic Lake, Antarctica - #232 | ecosystem: Environmental > Aquatic > Non-marine Saline and Alkaline > Saline | place: Antarctica: Organic...
GAAGCAGGAGTTCATCGTAACGTGCATTTGTTAACGGCAATTGCACAAAGCAGGCGTGAAGCGGCAGATCAACATGGTGTGCATTTGTTTACTACAATTCCACAAAGCAGGCATGAAGCAGGAGTTCATCGTAACGTGCATTTGTTAACGGCAATTGCACAAAGCAGGCGTGAAGCGGCAGATCAACATGGTGTGCATTCGTCTACTACAATTTCACAAAGCAGGCGAGAAGCAAAAGTTCAACATGGTGTGTATTCGTCTACTACAATTTCACAAAGCAGGCGAGAAGCAGGAGTTCAACATGTGCAAGCAAGCCGCACAGAAGTAGGCTCTTACGAGGGCTTGCACACAAAGCGTGTGTGTGTTCCGTGTTCAAACGGATCGGTAACGCATAAAACTATCATATTGCAGCAGGTGTCCCACTTTATCCTCACTCTTAAACGGCCCCAACCCCTCTTCGTCTGTCACTCTATCTCCACACCAGGAGCTCTTGTTGTAAACCTTGGTGGCTCTGGTTTGTGTGAGCGCTGGTTTTGGTTCTCTCCTTAACACACACTTATCCTACTGCAAGCTTTGTACTACTTGAACCTTTCGCTACGACAAAATTCCAGCAAACAACCCTCCACAATAGCTTTAATTCAGCTTTTTAGTGTAACAAATGCACAGGGGAAGCTACCCACCCATCAAGGCCCTTATTTCAAAATCAATGACCCCCAGCTTTTGTTTGGGTATACAAGCACAATTACATGCAGTTCGCATTCGTGGTTATCCAAACCACTACCCACCCATCATGGTGGTCTCCACTCCCCCTTTCACAAAATCATGGACCTGCAAGCCAACAGATGTTGTAGAACGTGTCATACGTGGCACATTGTAATGAAACAACGTTGCCAGCGCACCAGTGATCATTTTGGCATGCTTGTGCCTGTGCCTGAGTTTGTGTGTGTGCTGCGCTGTGTACGTGTTTCCTGTGCTTCTATAAAGTGTGTGCTTCTACATATACTGTGTGCTTCTATATATACTGTGTGCTTCTATATATTGTGTGCTGTGCTTTGATATATACTGTGTGCTTCTATATATACTGTGTGCTTCTATATATACTGTGTGCTGTGCTTTGATATATACTGTGCTGTGTGCACTGGCAGAAATGAACGGAGCAGGATGCGCCCATGCATAAGTGCATCAGTGACCAGTGAATCATTAATCATGATGCCAGCACGTTTGAATGGTGGGAGCTAAGTGCGCCAGTGCATCTTAAGCGCTTTAATGAGATGCACAACACATGTCCGAGCATTCAAGTGGCGTAAACAGAGCTAGAACAAAGTGCCGTGAGCGCCCCAGCCCAGAAGCAAAATTCCCAGAGTAAGCACAGGAGTGAGATGTACAATCAGCACAGAAGCATAAGGCACAGAGCCTGCTCAGGACTGATACAGTGCTGTGGATATGCAGCATTCTTCATACTTAAAGCAATCAGTTGAATGTGGAATCAATCAAGGCAACAAGCTCTCTCCCCCTGTCCCCTAACCCGTCCAGGGCATCACTCACCTTCGTACGGAATTGTGTAAGGCACACGTGTTCCATTCTGAGCCAAACTAATAAGGCTGACTCAGGCTATATGACCAAGCACGTGACATACCTTCAGGCTATACAACCAAGCACGTGACACACCTTCGGGCTATACAACCAAGCATGTGATTAACCTTCAGGCTATACAACCAAGCACGTGAAATACCTTCATTTGTGAAATTGTTTGAGGCAAGCACATTGCTCCTCCATTGACGTTAAACGATCCTCTCCACATGCTTAAAAATTGACACACACCTTGATTGTGGAGTCGTCCGAGGCTGACACAAACTTCCTATCCGTGGGGGCGATGCTGATGGAGCGACAAGGCTCTCTGTGTGCAGAGATGACGTGCAGGGGGTCCAAAAAGTTGTCCTTGCGGCCATTCCACAACTGCAGGTTACCGTTGAGTGACGGTAAATAATTCATTCACATATTCAGCAACCTATCAATCATGCTATTTATTCGACTTATGTACTCTGCACCAACGCTCCAGTGTTTTATATTCGATTGATGTACTCTGCACCCATGCTCCAGTGTGTATATTCGATTGATGTACTCTACACCCATGCTCCAGTGTGAATAGTCGACTGATGTACTCTGCACCCATGCGCCAGTGTGTATATTTGACTGATGTACTCTGCACCCATGCTCCAGTGTGTATATTTGATTCATGTACTCTGCACCCATACTCCAGTGTGTATATTTGATTGATGTACTCTGCACCAACGCTCCAGTGTGCATCAAGAATCATGGACAGGTCGTTGAGTTTTGCAAGCAGTTGCTCTATTGCACGGTCTAATCTGCGAGAACTGAAACAGGGCTAACGCACATGCTGCAATTCCAGCAGCAAAACAACAAACTCTGTCGTGCAGGGCTATCAAACAGACTCTACAACCATGTTTACATTAAAGTCAACACCTTGACTTGCCCTGAAATTCCAACATGCAATATGCAGCATTTTGCTGCATGATTTTGCACCACAAACGCGCATGGCGCTGTTATGCGGATCAAACCAAACCAGCCGTTGGTGCGCACCTTACATAAAAAAATATGGCACACTTTCTTTCTCTCACATGCTCACATGCTACAACATGATGCAAGCGAATAAATTTGACCACACCAATTCCAACTGCACACACTGCACGAGGAGAGGCTACACGCAAATAACGAGCAAGGCCAAACCTTAAAGTTATGAGAGAGCTCAAAACTATGCATGCAGCCGATCCTCATTCTCTCTCATTGTCTGCTTATTTGAGTCTGAACATGATTCCGCATTACCTAATATACCTAACACAAAACGTTGGCTGATATAACAGCCAATAAACGGCCCAAGACAGTCACACTTACTGCACCTTGATGCGGCCGTTGTCGTCAGAGGAAATGATGATGTGCTCGTTGTGTGTGTACTGCATACAGCGCACTGGGGCCTCGTGCGCCTACATGCACAGCGTGACAGAGCAGCAGCATATCAAGACAATGCCTCAATGGCAAAATTAGCCATGCCGCGTGCACAACACAGCAACACCAGGATGCAAAGCAGGGGATACTTTGTGAAACATGTTTGGAAGTCAAAACCAGCTCCGCTTTATGCACTGCACAGCAGTGACTGGATCAAACGTGTTCTCACGCATAATGTCTCAGCCGCATTATGTGCGGTTGGATGTCGGCATGTGATGCGTTTAATTGCTTCCCTCTCTTTGCCTGCTGCACACGAAATGCATGCATCCTCAGGCATAGTCAGTTTGTTCCCGTCCTGGATTAAACAATCAATCAAATGTCCATGGCGCAAAGTTTAGGACAGCTGGAACAAAATCAACTCCTTTCCTTTGCTTTTTTGTTAATTGTTACTTGAAGAATGCGATTTGATTACCTGCCTGTGAAGATTTCTTTTTGTGTAGCCTCTATTTTTGTTCTCTCTTACCTCTTACAATCCTAGGTGCGGCTGCCCCACGCCAAGATCTTTCTTGCTCTAAGGCTTGGTTCTGACACTGTGTATCTGAACGAGGCGTTTGCGTATCTCAACCCGTCTCACCTGTAATACCGATTCCCAGTTGAAGGTGCGGCCGTCCCATACTGTGAACTCTCCAGATGTGGCACCCGTCATACATCGCCTGCCGTCAGGCGTCCACATCACGTGATTGATGGGGGATTTGGCCTGGGAATGCATGTCTTTATTGCGTGGCTGAGGGCTGCTGAAAAGTGTGCGTTTGTGGGGTTGCGGTGACCCGTTTTTCAAATCATTTCGCCTGCAGACAGCGTTATAAGTGAGGCTCCGGCTATTGGCTATTGTAAGCGCCAGCTGAGAGCCGTTCATTCACGCAAGCTGATCATTACCAGCGTAGAGCTTCACTACCAGTTACCTATAGATACACTGCATACACTGCAAGTGCATTCCCCGGCCAAGAAGACCAGCAAGCAATGGCATCATGGTTTGTAAATGCAGTCTTGTGTATGTATGTGTGTGCACGCACCTTGTTCAGATTGCCAATCACAAACTTGGTAGTCAGGTTTGATGCCGGCATGTGAAGGAAGGCTGTAGGAGGCAGCATCTGCACACATCAGGAGATTTGCATGAGTTCTTCCACTCTCGCATACAATTGAAGGGGTGCCAATGTCATGACTGTTGTGGCATGGGTCTGCTTTGTGGCAGCTGCTGTCAGTCTTTTCCTCTAAGGCTGCTCAATGCCTTTGTCTCAATATGCATGCCCGTATACATGCTCTGCAAGTACACCTTCGCGCTCTGCAAGTCCGCCTGTGTGCTCATAATGACCATGCTGAGACCACAGGCGGCGTTTGAGTAATTGCACACCCTTGCAATTAGCAAAGCATATGCAGTAGCAAGCGGCTACATTGCAGCTAAGCAGCAGCTGACCAACAGCTCAGGGTAAGGGTTTGCCGGAACAGTGATAATACCCTTGCCACTCAACTTTTGACTAAATCAAATTTCTTTGCTTAAATCTGGTAACCGTCCATTTGCATTTGGTTCCGGCTTATGAGTGGCCCTGTTTCAAAGCACCTGATGTTTGCACCCGGAAATGAAATCAGAAGCACGAAGAACTTACGTTCAAGGACTCTGCCAGGATTGGCTGCAACAGAGTTGCATCTTTAATGCTGGGACAGGCCAGCCTAGCCTGCGCGGCGTATGGGAATTGAGTGACTTGTTGGAAACAGATACCATTTGCACACAGCTTATGAACACGACCTCATGTAAGATCATGACTGTAAAGACAAGCAGTTTAAGGTTAAAATTGCTGGAGCAACAACAGCACGGAACACGTTCACACGCACCTGGAAGAGCTTTAAGTATAAAGAGGTGTAGTCTACGGTCCTCCTGAAAGTTGGCAGGTACAGACGTGCTGGAGAATAAGTCTCTGCCCATTCCTCAAGGACGTCCTCGTTCACACATTCACAAAAAAGACCCACCTAACAACAGCCTTTTGTTGTGTCTTGCGTGTTGCTGCCTCCTCGACTCCTTCAGCATCCGAGTGCGTTTCACCACTTTGCTGGTCCTCGAGGGGCACGAGCTGCTTCTCCGCACTAGCTGATGTTGCCTCCATGCTCCCCCCTTACAACCCACTACATGTGGTGAGCACACTGTGTATGGTGATGATGCATGAATTCATGCAAGCAGCATGGAACACCTCACAGAAAAATCATCAACATAAAATATAATTACTAAACTGCCCTTATCCAAACGCTTAAACTAATCTCTTAAACTGCCCTTGTCCAAATCAAAAGAGTTCGTCCTTGCCCCCGCGCGGGATTATTTTGTGGCCCTACAACGTAAGGGAAAACTCCAAGTCTCCTCCTCCTTCCCAGGACTTCCCACTCCAGCTAGGAACTCCCAGGAACGATGGTATGTTGCCTCTGTGTGTCTGCAGAAGGTGAAAGGCATGCCCTAATGCAACAATAAGGGGGCCAGGAGAACACCGTGAAAACATGCAAGTCACCTGTCTTGTGCTCTCATGCATCTTCTGTGTCCTTCTCCTCTTCTCCAGGCGGGCCTGCAGCGCATCAAGGAGATTGAGGATGAGGTGAGACATGTGTGGAGAGAGAGAGAACAGGCCCTTGGGCAGCCTATCTGCAGCCGTCAAGTTTTAAAACAATGTATGAGATGTGAATACATACCTCCATGCGTGCTGCACAGCGAGCTGGCTCAATCAAACTAACTGGTCTTCCCCTGTACATCATGGGAAATCATACGTGGTGTGAGCTACACACACACACACACACACACACACACACACACACACACACACACACACACGCACGCACACGCACACGCGTGCACACACACACACACAAACACACACACACACACACACACATACACACACGAACACACACACACGAACACACACACACACACACACACACACACGCTCGCTCGCTCACTTGTACGCACGCAAAGCACGCATGCGCATCCCACCCCCCAAACACACACGAGCACACATCACACACGCATACGTATTCCATGTAATTGTGTACTGCAGATGAACAGGACGCAGAAGAACAAAGCCACCAATGCCCATTTGGGTATGCTCAAGGTGTGTGAGTATAAGGGCGGGGAGCGGTGTGTAGGGAGGAGAGATTAGGGTTCAGTGCAGAACAAGGGCTGCTCTGTGCACAGGGTAGGGCCGTTAGGTTTCTTACTCATCTCACACAAACATAAGTACCGATTCTAGGTCTTAGGACTGTGTGTTGGTGAGGCTGGGGCTGGGGCTGGGGCTGGGTGTAGGTGTGGGTGTGTGGGTGTGTGCATGTATGTGATGCAACCATGACAAGGGGATGCTGGTAAGGTGTGAGCAGTGCCAAGGTATGGTGTGAGCAGTGCCAAAGCAATTGTATATAACTTGTAGTTTCATGCTACATTTCCCAGCTGGTTCTCAGCGAGGTTGAAATGTTGCTAGGATTAACCATGTGTTCAAAGGGAAGTCAGATGGGGAGACGAGGGATCACCATCTTGTGTAGGGTTGTCCAGTTCCTGTGCTTTAATTGAATGCACGTTACGGAAGGTCTGCAGGAAACAGTGTTGGTATATGGAATTGGTATATGGATTTGTCAACCCCTCTACATGCTTTGTGGTTCTAGCCGGGCCTTGTGCCTCGATTCACAAGATTGCAGCATTTGCAAAGGAGGGCTTGACTCGGTCAACGGTCGTGCGTCATCGCTCTCTTTATGACTATGTGTGCCTGCAGGCTAAGATCGCCAAGCTCAAGAGAGAAATGCTGGAGCCCGCTGGAAAGGGCGGTGGAGGTGGTGGCGATGGTAAGTGCACTTTTTTGACTGTTTCAGTCTGCCATGAAGCTGTCCTGTGCGTAATGGTGGACAGGATTGTGTTTGCTAACCGTCTGCCATATAGCTTTCCTGAATGCAATGTTGACAGGATTGTACATTCAGCCAAAGCACGGCATACAGGTATGCTGTTCATGACCGTGATTTCAGGGGTAATAGATTACCATACTTTGCTATACGTGACCGTATTTTCAGGGTTATTCCTGCCTAAGTAACCAGACTTATTCACCACACGTATTTTTCGTTGCAACCAACCTTACAGCCACTCTGCTCACATTAACACTTCAATCTCATAAACATTTTAACCACATGCCATCACTAGACGCTCTTATCACTCATCACATAGCTGAAGTGCCTGAAACTCAGGCCCGAAACTTGCAGACTCACATAGCTGGATTGCCTGAAACTCACTGAACTTGAAGTCTTAGACACTATATCCACCTGCCTACTTAAAAAGGCACATTCATCACATGCCTACTCACAAAGACTTATCGCACAGCTGGATTGCCTGATTCTCAGGCCCAGAATGTTCATACAAAGCTTACGTAGACGTGTTCTCACTCTGCCTGGCACCTGCACGTATCCAAACCTGTCACGTGTGTCTGTCGCCTATGCGTCTGTCGCCTATGTGTCGCCTATGCGTCTGTCGCCTATGTGCTGCGTCTGTCGCCTATGTGTCTGTCGCCTATGTGCTGCGTCTGTCGCCTATGTGTCTGTCGCCTATGCGTCTGTTGCCTATGTGTCTGTCGCCTATGCGTCTGTCGCCTATGTGTCTGTCGCCTATGCTTCTGCACAAACAGTGGTACCCCAAAAGGCCACGATTCAATTGCGAGTCTGAATTATTCACTGAGCGCAGCTTTGGCAAGGCGTGTGTAGTCAATCATGCCAGCTCTTGCGTGCGGCTTCCTATTATAGCAAAATGCCCCAAGGCTAGTGCTAGGTGCAACGCATACCTTGGTGGTCGCTAAGGCTCCTCGTCACCTGGTCATCTGCTTGTGCCATTTGACTTACGCTTGTCAAGACCATGGAGTTTATAGCCCACATTATGTTTTAATCTTGATCCTAACAGCTTGCGCGCTGGTCAATATATACCAAAGACACACATTGTCAGGGTCACTTCCTTCTTCTAACCCTCACCCTTTGCTTTTTGTTGCTCTAGGGTTTGACGTGAACATTATCCTAACCCTCACCCTTTGCTTTATTTTTTGCTCCAGGTTTTGATGTGAACAAGGTTGGAGACGCGCGTATTGGGTTTGTGGGGTTCCCCTCGGTTGGGAAGTCGACCTTGCTGACCAAGCTGACCGGGACCTTTTCTGAGGTGGGTAGTGCTCAAAGGCCGTTGTTCCAATTGGTCATTGGTCCAATTGGTCTTAACATTGTGTCGATCGCATAAAGCTGTTGCTGGTTAAAGCATAAGCACTCTGGCCGTTGTTTCAATTGGTCTTAGCATTGTATCAATCGCATAAAACTGTTGCTGGTAAAGCAAACACACTCTGCTCCTAAGCCCACACTATGCTATGCTCAAAGGAACTGACCCAAGCTGAACTAAAACCCAAGCTGAACTGTCCTTTGCCAAAAGCTTTGCTCAATGGAATGCTTTGCTCAATGCTTTGCTCAATGGAACTGACCCAAGCTGAAATAAACTACTACTATTTTAAAGAGTTGCCTGCTGTTATTGTTGGTGTACTCCAAAATAAAAAGTGACAGACTTGTGAGCAATTCTTTCACTCCCTCTCTTTTTGTCATGCTGTTGCTTCTTGCGCAGACTGCGTCGTATGAGTTCACAACCCTGACCTGTGTGCCTGGCATTGTGCGGTACCGTGGTGCTCGCCTCCAAATGCTAGATCTTCCGGGGATTATTGAAGGCGCCAAGGACGGCAAGGGTCGTGGTCGCCAGGTGCGCTCAGGCCTTCTTTTCTACAGATTCAAGGCAATTTGAAATCCGATTTGGTTGTCAGGTGTGCCAGTCTGGTGTCCTGTACGTGTTGAATGCTGGCATCACAAGAGCGCTAAGTAATAAATGTACCAATATTTTAATCAAGGTGGGCTCGAGCTCATGTTAATGTTTGCAGGTGGTGGTATTTGGATGATAAGCTTTTATTTAACACAGAGCTGTCCAGTTCAGGTTTCGGTCAAATTTCCTGTTCAAAACTTTCACGCATGTTCACAATTTTAAAAATTCGTAAACTATTAATAGTTTGTCAAAATTCGAATCTTAAATTTCAAAATTTAGGGTACAAAAATGCAGTCCGAAAGGCTGAATAGAGCTTTAGATGGCCATTAACGTCTCAATTTTTTGAGTAGATTTACTATATAATCACGACAAGCTTGTTTTGAAGGAGTATGACCAGAGAAACCAGCAAATTCCTCCATTTCGAAATTGCACATCAAACTGCTCAAAAACAGTTTGATGTTCTGGAAAGTTCAGAGTTTATCAAACCCTCGCTCCCAACACACGATCAACCCTGGTTTCAGAAGGTGTCATCAGCGCGGAGTTAGAAGCGCTGGGGAATATTTAGGGCGCCAATAAGTAAACAGGGCGCCTATTAGTAAGCAGGGCGCCTATTTGTAAGCAGGGCGCCTATTTGTAAGCAGGGCGTCTATTAGAAAGCAGGGCGCCTATTTGTAAGCAGGGCGCCTATTAGTAAGCAGGGCGCCTATCAATAAGCAGGGCGCCTATTTGTAAGCAGGGCGCCTATTAGTAAGCAGGGCGCGTATTAATAAGCAGGGCGCCTATTTGTAAGCAGGGCGCGTATTAATAAGCAGGGCGCCTATTTGTAAGCAGGGCGCCTATTAGTAAGCAGGGCGCCTATCAATAAGCAGGGCGCCTATTAGTAAGCAGGGCGCCTATCAATAAGCAGGGCGCCTATTTGTAAGCAGGGCGCCTATTAGTAAGCAGGGCGCGTATTAATAAGCAGGGCGCCTATTTGTAAGCAGGGCGCCTATTAGTAAGCAGGGCGCGTATTAATAAGCAGGGGAACATTTAGGGCGCCAATTAGTAAACAGGGCGCCTGTTAGTAAGCAGGGCGCCTATTTGTAAGCAGGGCGCCTATTAGTAAGAAGGGCGCCTATTAGTAAGCAGGCCGCGTATTTAATAAGCAGGAGAACATTGAGGGCGTGTATTAATAAGCAGGGGAACATCGAGGGCGCCTATTAGTAAGCAGGGCGCGTATTTAATAAGCAGGAGAACATTGAGGGCGCGTATTAATAAGCAGGGAAACATTGAGGGCGCATGTTAGTAAGCAGGGCAAGACGTTTGTGGTCGCTAAGTATGCGCGTTATTGTTGAGGTATATATCGGAGGTCTCAAACGCGTTGGCTTGCCAATGGTGTGTAAGACCTACGATATATACCTCAACAGTTATGTGCTTGGTGACCTAATCATTCGTAATCCAGCGGTGTGGAAGTGTTATTGCACAGGCACACGATAAAAACACATTTGACAGGGTTGTTAGTGGACGGTAAGTGCTAAGTGCAAGGCTAAACGGGTTATTTGTTATGCGTAAACTGTACTCGGAAAAAACACATTCGACAGGGTTGTTAGTGGACATTCAGTGCTGAGTGCTAGGCTAAGGGAGGTCATGTGTTATGTGTGAGCAACAGAAAACGAACGTGCGTGTAATTGTGAGGTTTGAGCCATCAGGCACACCAGACTGATCTGAACAGGAAGCGAAAGATTAAGCTGCGCACCTACGGCTTTTTGAAACAAGCATGCACTTTTTGCTGGGTAGGGTTAGAGAAGCTTATGGGCTGATGCCAGATCACCTCAACAATTGTGTTGCTTGTCTATCGTGCAGGTCATTTATGCCAGATCACATCACCAACTGTGTTGCCTGTCTGCTGTGCAGGTCATTTCCACAGCGCGCACCTGCAACCTGATCCTCATCATCCTGGATTGCTTGAAGCCCCTCACCCACAAGCGGTTAATAGAGAAAGAGTTGGAAGGTGAGTGAATGCCTGAAGCCCGTGACCCACAATCAAGTAATAAAGGGTTGGAAGGTGAGAGGAAGGGGAAGGCAAGGCTAACCGTGAAATAGAAAGCATGATCAACAATTTGTAACTGGTAGGAGGATTGAATAGGGAAGAGAGGACCACACAGGCAAAAAAGAATGCGACACCGTGCCTGCATTTGTGAAGGGAGAGAAGCGCGTGTGTGTAAAATTTGCGCCGAGTCTCTTATGGCCATGCCAGCTAAGGGTTGCTGGATGTGCGAAATAAGGCTTGCCTAAACCAATGTGTACATTGATGCATACCCAGTACGCAAAGAAACGTAAGCATTCATCGTACACGGTGTGCGTGTGCGGTTTTGACTGGTTCATTGGTATACTAGTTTGTATAGGTTTGTAAAAATCAAGGGGCTTCACTGGTTCATTGTTATACTAGTTCATTGGTATACTAGTTTGTATAAGTCTGTATAAATAAAGGGGCTTCACTAGTTTATGGGTTTACTAGTTTGTAGGCCTCTGCAAATGTGAAATGACCTCTGCTGTGAGGAGGTACTCCTGCCTGATCTGCATAAACTTGATTAAATTGTTTAAAACCAGGGCAACTTGTTTGCTTGCCGCTGCGACGGGTCTTTGGAATTGGTTTCTGGGAGCTCGAGCGTTGAGTCAAGGGAGTCGAGTTTAATGATAGGTTTTTTATACAAGAGGCATACTTTGGATGTCCCCGTATGTGACTCTGCTTGAGCTCATTCATGGTCATGCGAATCAGCAAATGCATTTCTGAAACGAACGTACACTCGTGCTTGTGCGTGCCCTACAGGCTTTGGAATCCGGTTAAACAAAAAACCACCAAACATCACTTTTAAAAAGAAGGTGAGAGTTTGAAAAACACAAGGTCGAGCTGTGGGAAGTTGTCTGCTAGTTAGTCATTGAGGTACAGATGAGGTACAGATGACGGCAAATGTCCGGATGTCTATTTGTTGGTGAATGATTTGTCAATGCTGCACCCCTTCGCCTGCAAGGCACTTAAGACCCTTGCCTCAAGAGCTGGCCTGATTGATAATATTAAAGTTGTAGCGGTGAATTGCTTGAGTAGGTGTATGCATGGCAACAGCAAAGCCTGTTTTGGCCAGACTAGGTTACATGCTGTGTGAATTGTGAGTCATGTGCGTGACTTGTGGGTCAAACGCGTGACTTGTAGGTTGCAGGCTGCGTGACTTGTGGGTCAAATGCGTGACTTGTAGGTTGCAGACTGCGTGACTTGTGTGTCATGTGCGTGACTTGTGGGTCAAATGCGTGACTTGTAGGTTGCAGACTGCGTTACTTGTGTGTCATGTATGTGACTTGTGAGTCATGTGTGTGTGACTTGTAGGTTGCAGACTGCGTGACTTGTGTGTCATGTATGTGACTTGTGAGTCTTGTGCATGACTTGTGAGTCATGTGCGTGACTTGTGAGTCATGTGTGTGACTTGTAGGTTGCAGACTGCGTGACTTGTGTGTCAAATGTGTGACTTGTGAGTCTTGTGCATGACTTGTGAGTCATGTGCGTGACTTGTGAGTCATGTGTGTGACTTGTGAGTCATGTGCGTGACTCGTAAGTCATGTGCGTGACTTGTGAGTCATACATTTCTAGTGTTGGCCAGTACCATACATATACGGTGTATATACGGTACTTTGGCAGGGATATCACCAAATTTACGACCATATACGGTGTATATATATATACAGTTTTGGCCAACCCTATATATTTCTGTCACCTGCGGCTGTTGTTCCCTTATCAAACTGCCAGGACCAGCATTGACGCTTATGAATGCTGGTAGTGAAACTTGCTCCCACTCTCGCTCTCACCCCTCCTCACTCTTTTTCTCACTCTCTTTCTCACTCTCACTTTTACTCTCACCCTCACCATGTCTTACCCCTTGTCTTACCCTTATTCACAACCGATGCTGGTCATCTCGTCTATTTCACGTGCTACCTCTCAACCCGCACTGCCTCCCACCCTCGGTGTTGCACCTCGCCTCATCTACTTCCCGTGCTACTTTCACTGCCTCCCTCCCTCTTGTCTCAATCCTGTTCACAACTGACGCATGTCATCTCGTCTATTTCCCGTGCTACCCGCACCTCTCAACCCTCACTGCCTCCCTCCCGCACTGCCTCTCAACCCGCACTGCCTCTCAACCTGCACTGCCTCTCAACCCGCACCGCCTCTCAACCCGCACCGCCTCTCAACCCTCACTGCATCCCTCCCTCGTCTCGCACCTCACACAGGATAAGGGTGGCATCAGCTTCACGAGCACCATCAAGAACCCCACGCTGGACCTGGATGCCATTAAGGCTGTGTGCGCAGAGTACAGGTGATAAAGGGCACACGTGATGCTGTTTGCATGTTATGTGTGGGTACGGGTGCAAATCTTGTGTGTGCACAGGTCCTCCAGGTTGAAGCAGCTGTCAAACGTGGTAAAAGAAAAACGCGGTTCGCATGTGCTCATTGCGAGTCAGCCTACAGGGTCTTTTCACTTTCCCACCTATGTCTGACAACCTCTCCAGTCCCTAAATTTTTTCCCGTGGGGACGTTTAAAAGTTTTTGAGGTGTTAAATTTTTTCGCGTGTGGCACCAAGGCGTTTGTTTTGTTCTTGAGGTGGGGACGTCACAAAGTTATTGGCACCGAGGCGTTTATTTTGCCTTAATCCAAGTGGGGAGTGGTTTGCTCTGCCTGCGTAGTCTTGCTCGTCTTATTTGTCTTATGTTCGTCTAATTAGTCTAGTCTAGATGTTTTGCCTTATTTCAAGTCGGACGTGGCTTGCTCTGCCTGCGCGGTCTTGCAAACATGTGTTACTCACTGAAACTGACGTCCGACACTTGTTGTTTTTATCTGATGATCATGTATTGGCGTTATCCTGCAGCATGTCAGTGTGACATTAGGAATGACACGCCCCTGCCGCTATCCTGCAGGGAGCTGTGAACTAGGGTGCAGTGAACTAGGATGCTGAGAACTAGGGACCTGCAGGGTCCTGTGTTCCAGGGTACTGTGTACTCGGGACCTGCAGGGTGCTGTGGTCTAGGTTCTGTGAACTAGGGACCTGCTCAGTTCAGAGTGTGACACTTGAGCTCCAGTTTTTGGAGTGACGCAAAGTGATATCATTCAGATCTCTTATCTCTCTTGCTAAGTGATATCACTCATATCTCATATCTCTCTTGCTTTTTATCTGTGTTCCTCTGGGGTTTATTTCCTTGTAAGTAATCCCCCGCATCTCGCGATCCAAACAAAAAGGAACATACCCTTGTGTCTTGGTGTTGCCAGGCATGGGTGCAGGGAATTTAGTGCAGACATATAGGTGACCGAAGTTCATGTCGGTGTCGTGCACTGCCAAGCACGTGTGCAGGGAGTTAGTGCAGGCATTCAGGTGACTCAGGATGGTATCAATACGTGGCAGCGTGTTAACATAAACCGTGCGTGCAGGGTGTTCAACGCAGACATCTTCATGACTGAGGACTACGATGTGGATGACCTGGTAGACACTATTGAGGGCTCACGCATTTATGTACCGGCGATCTACGTTGTCAATAAAATTGATCAGGTAGGGTGCCTAGGCAGACTTGCTTTGCTATGCCGTGTCGAAAAAAAGTGTTGCATGCCAACCCCAAAAAAAGTGCATGCTGTTGACGTCTCCTACGCTCTTGTGCCTAAGATAGCCTTCATCCTGCAGCTTGGTATTATAGCAATGGAATTTGTAGGCAAGATTCCGTGTTTCCTTTCCCCTCCTGTAATGTCCACCTGTGCTTGCCACATAATTATGGACACATATACACATGGTATGGACAAATTCAGGTCGTCCCCATGGCTGGACCGCCCTTTCCTTGTCAAATTGTGCCAATAAGCCAAGTCTGGCTCTATCTCCCCAACCAATCTATTGATTCGGGAGCTGAAAGTTGTATTGGATAGCTTAATGTTTCTTTACTTGCCTGCAAAGAAAGCAGGCAAAAAGACCCAGTGGGTGGGGTCAAATACAGACACCATTGCTCACACACTGCACCAATCCGCACCCTTTAAATTTTAAATGGCTTGATAATTTACCCCGCAACTCTGGTCTGAATTTGGGAAATTCTATATGGAGCCGAAGTACCACAGGCAGAATTTGCTGCATGTAACGGGCCAAACGGGTCAAACAATTCCACCAAACTTTAACCAGGCCAC
>Ga0307947_1001997_pt1 | contig 16280 bp, 16 predicted proteins | sample OrgLakmetagen232_FD_201840 | JGI IMG/M metagenome (GOLD analysis project Ga0307947, IMG submission 201840) | Saline water microbial communities from Organic Lake, Antarctica - #232 | ecosystem: Environmental > Aquatic > Non-marine Saline and Alkaline > Saline | place: Antarctica: Organic Lake...
TGCTTATCTACACACCTTTTCCTCCCACGCCTGCCTCAGTACAGCGTGCGTCTGAATACACACCCCCTCCACCGCATCCACCACCACCAGGGCACCGTCGCTGAGGCGTGCTGCTGTGGAGACCTGTGGGCACGCAACGGAAATGATGCACAAAAAATGCACAGAAACGTTGAATAAGCACATGCTCTCTCCACCATGTCCGCCGCCACCAAGGCACGGTCCTTACCTCCTGACATCGAAGTCAACTCTCATTGACCCTCACACGAGGGCCAATTTTAATTGACCCTCACATCGAGGGAAACTCTTATTGACCCTCACATCGAGGGTAAACTCTTATTGAGCCTCACATCGAGGGAAACTCTTATTGACCCTCACATCGAGGTAAACTCTTATTGACCCTCACATCGAGGTAAACTCTTATTGACCCTCACATCGAGGGAAACTCTTATTGACCCTCACATCGAGGGTAAACTCTTATTGAGCCTCACATCGAGGGAAACTCTTATTGAGCCTCACATCGAGGGTAAACTCTCATTGAGCCTCACATCGAGGGTAAACTCTCATTGAACCTCCTGATCTGTGAGTCGTCAGGCTCAGCCAGTTAGTTCCCCAGCCCTTTTGACAGGCATAATTATGCCGCCAAAAAGTGATTTGCCTGTCCTGTGACCCGATTTATCTTCAGCAAGCACAAAGGTGCTGCCAGCCTTTAATTGGCCAGTCCTGTGATACAGTTCACTCTTTGACAAGCACGGACATGCTGCCATTGTTTAATTGGCCAGTCTTATGACCCAGTTTACTCTGCAACAAGCACAGACATATACTACCATTCTTTGACTGGCCAGCCATGTGACCCAATTCACGCTTTCACGCAAGGAAATTCCGGCCAGGCCGACACTTGGACCAGCCACCATCCCAACCGCTACAGCTGCGCATCCTGCTTCCTGCCCCCCACCTCACTGCAAAAGTCCACATGGCCAGGCGAGTCGATGAGGTTGAACAAGAAGCCTTTCTCAAGCTTGTCGGCTCCGCTGACGCCGCCTGGTCCCTACAAAGAGTGTTAGGCGAACATACATAATACGTAATACATATATGTAGGGTTGGCCAGAACCATATATATAAACCTGACGGCTCCTCCATGATAGAGGATGGAGGAGCAGACACGGCTATCATTTGCATTTATTAGTCGATAGCTTCAAAATTGTACCTCCGTCAATCGCACCTTGCATTTACGTGTCAGGGGGTATTACTAGGGCCTATGCATATTTTAGCATCTTAAATGCGCACATCACACACACACACACACACAAACGCTCGCCACTTGCGCACCTGCAAGTTGGATGCTGATCCGGGCACATACAAAAGGGAGATGGAGGAGGCCTTCATCGTGATGCCGCGGACTTGCTCATCCTCAAGGCTGTCCAAGTACCTGCACCCACCCAAGTAGTCAGTGCCAAAAGCAGGCCAGCATCTTGATTGAGCGCACAAAAGAGAGACGAAGCAGGCCTTCATTGTAATGCCATCGGCCACGAGCCTGCTCTCCCTCTAGGCTATTTAGAAACAGGATTGATCAGCGAGAACAAAAAGTCTTTATAATGCGTACAAAACACCTCTGTTCAAGCATCTGTCAGCTTATCAGACCTTCGCGTTATCAGGCTTAACGTCTTGGAACCGGGTAGCGAATGTGTCAATGATGACCAGGCAGACTTTCAGCAGCATACTCGTTTGAGTTGCTGTAGGCCTGTAAACCTCTCTGCAACTTTATGCTAAGGAAGGGCTAACAAGAAATGTATGCAGATATGTCATGCTTGCGTACGGCAGCAGGCCATTGAGAGAAGAATGCCTTTTACAATAATGACAGTGCTTTGCAATTGGCGACAAACTAGTGTAAGCATACCACTCCTCAAAATAACAAAAATTGTATGCAGATATGTCATGCTTGCGTACGGCAGCAGGCCATCGAGAGAATAATGCCTTTTACAATAATGACAGTGCTTTGCAATTGGCGACAAACTAGTGTAAGCATACCACTCCTCAAAATAACAACAATTTCAAGTAACTCTGCGCGCTCACTCAAATAGAGCACGTGCTGAGAAACGAGCCACATGCACACAACATGCCGGCATCAGCAAGGTCAACTGACTTAAATGACAAGCCAGGGCTGCGAGCCTTAAACGCAACTAGCTGTTTTGCCACAGTCTGTGCAAACACCAGTTGTATATGTTGCCTGCAAATAGTGATGCTCAGATAGACACATCTCACATCAATCGATGCACCGTCGTTGCTTTCAACCACTCCAATGCCTGAGGGGTCCTAGTGTAATCATTCCTATACCAGTGAACCGCACCACATTGGCTACCACGGCTTTGTTCGACGAGGGGATCAACAACGCCGTACACAAGGCATACCTCAGCTCCCCCATGAGCCTTGGGTGTATGAGGCCATTTGAGCCAATGAGGTGGTCAGACAGAGTAGTCTTGCCGTGGTCCACATGCGCCAAAATGCACATGTTGCGCACACGCTCCTGTGTGTTCATGTGCATGTGACAAAACTAGGAGCACCACTGCGGCGTGCTTACTTAGGCCTTGTGCCTTGTTGCGTGTGTATACGCTCGTTTACATATATATGTGTGTGTGCGCGTGTGTGTGCAAGTGTGTACTCGTGTGTGTGTATGTGTGTGCGTGTGTGTGTGTGTGTGCGTGTGTGTGTGTGAGTGTGTACTCGTGTGTGTGTGTGTGTGTGTGTGTGTGTGTGTGTGTGTGTGCGCGCATGTGTGTGTATGTGTGTGCGTGTGTGTGTGCGATTGTGTACTCGTGTGTGTGTGTGTGTCTGTGTGTGTATGTGTGTGTGCGTGAGTATGTGTGTGTACGAGTGTGTACGAGTGTGTGCGAGTGTGTACGAGTGTGTACGAGTGTGTACTTGTGTGTGTGTGTGTGTGTGTGTGTGTGTGTGTGTGTGTGTGTGTGTGTATGTGTATGCGTGCATGCACGCGTATATGTGTGTGTGTACGTGTGTGTGCAAGTTTGTGTCTAAGTGTGGGTGTGCGTTTGTGTGTACATGTGTATGTGTGTGTACACCTGTGTGCGTGCGTGCGCGCTTGCATGCATGCGTTCGTGTGTACGTGTGTGTATGCATGTGTGTGTGTACGCATGTGCGTGCGCGTGTGTGTGCGTGTGTGTGTGTATCTGGTGTGTGTGTGTATGAGTGTGTGTGTGTGCGCGTGCGTGCGTGCGTGCGTGTGTGCGTGCGTGCGTGCGTGCGCGCGTGTGTGCGTGCGTGCGTGCCTGCGTGCGTGCGTGCGTGCGTGCGTGCGTGCGTGCGTGTGTGCGTGTGTGTGTGTGTGTGTGTGTGTGTGTGTGTGTGTGTGTGTGTGTGTGTGTGTGTGTGTTTGTGTGTCAGCGGCCGTGGTTAGGCGGCCATGAACAAACTAGAGCTCACCTGCTTTGCCTGAAGCTGAACAATGAGCTCTGTTGAGACCTGCATGCTGCAGTTTTACTGAACTTTTCCTTTTGTGCTTTGTGCGTTAGCAATCTGGGGCCTTTCCTTTGCCCTTCATTTCATCATATTATTTTCTTAGGCTTTACACACTATCTGTTTATCAATTGAAGTCCTGCCATGGGTGTTTGATATTTGATTAAACCATGCAGAGGGGCAAGCAGCAAGCAACAGAGCTGTGGATGGGCATCATAAAGGTGAGTGTGTTTCTTGTTTTGTCAGCAAATACGTGTTGAGATTAAACAGCATGCACGCTGGTGACAGGTCCAGTACACGGACGAGGCAGCAGGACCCAAGCACTGGCAGGAAGCCTCCCTGAGAATGGCCGCTCGTGCGGTGGGTGTACACATCACTTCTTGGTGCCGTATCATTTGGCACGCAGATCTGTGCAACCACTTGGGCATGCATCGTGCTGCACGAGGGCATGCATGGCCAAGCAACTTGATATAATTACCGTGATGTGCAATGTGTCGAATACATGAAGCACCACGCGAGGACGTAGATTAAGGGATTGAGAGATGTGACAGGTGTGTTTTTTCTTCCCTCTCTTCTCTTCTGTCCCCGATGGACGGTCTGCACCTTGGGAACAAACCTTGTGAGCACAGGAGCACGTGCGAAAACAAACTTGCGCAGGTGCACAAAGGAGGAATACACTTAGTGACCTCCGTGCACCGGCCATATAACAACTGTGTAGGTACACCCGTACGAAAGCATGCGAGCCAAGATCAGTGCCCTGCCATCAGGCCCCCAAGCGCCTGCCGTGACTCTGAAGCAGCAACCCTTATGCAACGCACCGCAGGCTGTGCAGAAGGCTGCTCAAGCGTGAGTGTGTGTACATAGAAAGTGTGGCTCACTCTGTGCACACTCACGTCAGAAGAGGTTACGTATTCCTTACAAGCCTGAGGATGGATGCTACACCCACCCGTTTGTTGCTGAGCACGTGTGCACGTGCGATGAGCAGCCTGAAGATGGATGCTACACCCACCCGTGTGTTGCTGAGCACGTGTGCACGTGCAATGAGCAGCCTGAGGATGATGCTACACCTACCCGTGTGTTGCTGAGCACGTGTGCACGGGCATTGGGTAGCTTGTCAGTGAGCAGCTCCTTTTAGCCATCAGCCTGAACACAGGGGCGCTTTTAATGTTGTTATGTAGCCTGCATAGCATTGCGGCTCAGGGTGCAATACACGTGCCACATTTTGAAGCACCTTCAGAACAGATTTTATGACCGGCTCTAAGGTCTTAAGATCCACTGGAGTTAGGGAGCAGGACAACTTGTCGTCTTCGAAGCTCTCTGATTCAAGTCTATAAACTGATGTTTGCTTGTATCTTGTTCTCCCAATCCTACGAGGGTTCCTACAAGGATTGCAGCCTGTGATGGCAAACAACTACGGGCTAATAAATGACCAGCCTCACTGAACCTCCGGCTATCGTTTTGCAGTTACCTGAGCACCGTGGACCCACGCGAAGTGGAGCCCTCCTGTGTGGTGCTGACTCCGATGCAGACGCTGGGCCAGACGTTTAAGAACTTTGAGGCCACGTGCATCAAGTGCGTGGTGCCTATCTCTTTCTGTCAGTGTTTGTGGTTTAGGGCCCTCCTGTGTGGTGCTGACTCCGATGCAGACGCTGGGCCAGACGTTTAAGAACTTTGAGGCCACGTGCATCAAGTGCGTGGTGCCTATCTCTTTCTGTCAGTGTTTGTGGATTAGGGCCCTCCTGTGTGGTGCTGACTCCGATGCAGACGCTGGGCCAGACGTTTAAGAACTTTGAGGCCACGTGCATCAAGTGCGTGGTGCCTATCTCTTTCTGTCAGTGTTTGTGGTTTAGGGCCCTCCTGTGTGATGCTGACTCCCATGCAGACGCTGGGCCAGGAATTAAAAAGCTCGAGGCCACGTGCATCAAGTGATTGATACCCCTCTTTTTGCTAATATTTGTGTGGAATTAATGGATCAAGGCTGCCTGGCTCTGTGTTTATTGACGCATGAAACGGCTGTGTTCCATTTCCTCTGTGTTAATTGACGCATGAAACGGCTGTGTTCCATTTCCTCCCTGATCTTCAATAGCAAATTTGCACGGGCACACACAGTGTTTGTGTAGTGCTATGACTGTACGCCCCTAGTGGCTCATGGCTGTAATGAGTGTAGTGTGTGTGTTTGTGGTGCATTTGTGTGTGTGTGTGTATCTGTGTGTGGTGTGGTGTGTGTGTGTGTGTGTGTGTGTGTGTTGTGTGTGTTTGTTCCTGTGCATGTTTTATGCATTTGCATATTTAAAAGATAGCATACCTATGTTGCAGCCGTGCATCTTGCCGCACGTGCTGGAACAGATAATGTGTATGAGCTTCCTGAGCAAACAAATGTTTTAACCTAGAACAACAGTGCTCCCAGCTCTTGGGCATGAAGTGCGCCTGACATCTGAATGTGAGGGCGCCTCATTTTCTTGCACAGCTTATGTTTAAAATAAACCTTTGGTCGTACAGAGCTCGTCGTGACACACATACATACACACACGCACATATGCATACACACATACATACGCCACAAACACACACATACACACACGTACACATACACACGCGCATATGCATACACACATACATACGCCACAAACACACACATACACACACACGTACACATACACACACACATATGCATACACACATACATACACCACAAACACACACATACACACATGCACACATACACACACGCACACACATACACGCACACACACAGGACAATCAAGACCCCCTGATTGATTATGTAAGGATTGCGCACATGTTTGTTTGACCCCGTTGATCATGCAGGAGCTTGCGAGCCCAACCCTCTACCATCCTGGCTGTAAGCCTTTCTGCTGTGCCAGAAGGGTCGACAAAAGAGGCTAGCAAAGCAGGAGATGATACCATGGGTGTGTGCTGTGTGTGCTTGTGCATGTTTTTATGGATGGATGGGTGGGGTTCTGTATAGAAACACACATACTGACACAGACACAAGTACAACCACACACAAGTGCACACACGCGCACGCGCGCACACACACCACACACACACACTCTCACACACACACTTAATTACCAGGTGGTGTCCCTACACCAGAGGTGCTGTACTTCATTGTGCCTCCCGCTGGATCCTCACTTGTTTGTGTCAATGGCTCACCAGCACACGTAGCAGCCTGTGCAAGCTGGTGAGACGGCAATGGTGTTTGTGTGTGTGTGTGTGTGTGTGTGTGTGTGTGTGTGTGTGTGTGTGTGTGTGTGTGTGTGTGTGTGTGTGTGTGTGGTGTGTGATGTTGTTATATTCTGGGAACATTTAGCAATGTTGGAATAGAGGACATCTCAAGCGAGCACACTGTTTGCCAACCGGGATGAGGTGTTCTAGATTTGAGCACCAGAGAGGGTGAGGATTGCAAAGCTTGAGCGTGAGTACTGTTAGAGAGAGTGCCTGCTTTGTTACACGTGAGTTGTTGAGTACCAAAGCGGGCTTTCAAGTTTGCAAGCGGTTGATCTCCTATCGTCAAGAACGGTAGACGTGTCTTCTATCTTCCTTCATTGTTTCATTCGGCGACATGGACATGTGTGCCGTTTTGAGAACGTAAGTGGTATGTTCGAGAGGGTGCTTGCGTGTGCGAGCTGATGACCTCCACAGCGCAGCTGGTGATGTCAACAGCACACAGCAGAGCTCTGTCGTGAGGGGACGATGAAAAGCGGTGAGTGGTTTTGATCATGCTCGAAATTTTTTATTGAAGATCTTCAGCCCCTTTTCTTAAACAGCAGGTTGGATGTTGTTTGACACGGCACAATAAATACCAGAGAGGTAGTTCATGATGGGTGGTGGAGTGGGGGCGAGCACTAGAGCAGCAGCCATGTTTCAGCTTTTGTGAAATGTGATCAGAGCTTGAGGTGTGAGGTATGCTGTCACACTTGGATCCTCGTCACCCTTGAATGGATCAATGCCCAGGTTGACGCTAAATAGCATTTGTTTTAAAGGTGGGGACACACACACACGCACATACACACACACACACACACATACACACACAACACACACAACACGCACGCAATCATTTATTCAGAATTTATTACAAAGCAGAAAGGGCTCACGAGCCAAACATTCAATGAGGCAGTTGTGGCCGAAAAGCGCCTGAAGGAGTGGTGCATTCATTTTGAGCGTGGCCTCTTGCTGCCTGAAACTATGCTACTTGTTCTTGCAACCCAGACTCGTAGTTGCTCCTCCTTGTGCAACTGCTATTTGTTCTTATGCTATTTCTTCTTACACCATGTACTATGCTATTTGTTCTTACACTATTACGATGCTATTTGTTCTTGCAACCCAGACTCGTAGTTGCTCTTCCTTGTGCAATTCGCAGTGCTCATCTGTGCTTACAACTTTAATGCTTCCTCCTAATTGCACAGAGCTCAAATACATCCCTGCACATGGAATCCTTTGAATGTGTGTGTTTTGTGTGTGTGTGTGTGTGTGTGTGTGTGTGTGCGCGTGCGTGTATGTGTGTGTGTGTGTGTGTGTGTGTGTGTGTGTGTGTGTGTGTGTGGTTTTCACTGTGGTCAGAACGCTGCACTCCCGCATGCTTCATTTCGGCCAACTCAGATCAAGTCAAGTTAACACAGCTTTGATGAGCCACGAGAAGGTGGTTCAGCGCAGCTTACAGACCTGTTTACGTTCTCACCCATATGCACCCCAGCGCAACTGTTTGTGCACACCTCCGCACTTTTGCGCATGCCTCTGCGCTGTTGTGTATTCCCCTATGCTTTCGTGCATGCCTCTACGCTGTTGTGCACGCCTCTCATGCTCCTTATAAGGGGGCATGGTAGCCCCGGCCTCATGATAGCTGTCTTACTTGTCACACCCAGGAACCCTCATAAACAGCCAAAGCGCAGCGTGCTGGCTGTGAAGGCTGCCCCCCCTCCTCTGTTTGATCTGTTCCCTGGTCAGCCCTTGGGTGCCTTGCAGACGGTGCGGGATATTGGGCGTGTTTGTGTGTGTTTGTGTGTGTGCGTGTGTGTGTGTGTGTGCGTGTGTGTGTGTGTGCCTGTAACGTACGACTGGAATGGTAAAACGCGAATGAGCTGTGTGTGTGTGTGCGCGCGTGTAACGTACGACTGGAATGGTAAAACGCGAATGAGCTGTGCGTGTGAGCCGCTGCTGATGCCTGGCAGGAAGCGATGTCATAATATGCAGAATGAGGAACACCATAAGACTCAGTGCGAGTAGGCCACACTGTTGGGCAAGCTGCTGGTGCCTTACAGAAGGTGCAGGACGTTACAGCGTTCAACAAAGGATCAGAAAATGAGGCGTAAGAATGTCAGTGAGAATAAGCTCATTTGCTCTGGTACTGCTCGTGCATGTTGAGGAAAGCGGTGAGTGTGAGTTGCTCTACTCTGATAGCCTCGTAGTAAGTGCAGGCTGTTCGTTTTTTGGGTGGCAGAGTTTGGGTGGCAGAGTTTTCTTCAGAGTGGTAGGGTGCGGCGTATGCAGAGCGGTTAGGATAAGTTGATTTGCTCTGGGCAAAGAGACCCACAGAGCATTACTTTGGGAGGCCAATCTGTTGCGCAGTGGACGCAGGTCTGTGTGCCTGCAAAAAAGTGCTGTGCCATCTTGATGGCAGCTCAGCACCAAAAATGACTTTGATTGCCCTCAATACAGAACGTACGTTCAATGCCTAGTGGAGCTGAGCATCCACGGTTGGATTTATACATCACAATTCACATAAGACATGGCGCAGCCTGTGCCCGTTTTCCCTGATTACCTGCTCCGTATCTCCCCCTTGCAGTCCCTTTTTGAGCTGGAGACGGAGCACCAGCAGTTGAAAGACGAGTTTGCTAAACTGGAGAAAACTGACACCTCCACCCTGAACCACGTGACGTGGCACCAAGATAGCCCACTCATCGAGTTCCAGACTCAGACTGACTTAGTGCTGGCGGTGAGGGCATTCACATTTTTAGCATCACAGACTATTTCAGGAGATGCTTGCATTGGGAACTTGGGACGGTTGGCTTGGGGGAAGGGAAGGTCGTGTCTGTCCTTTTACTTTTACTATATACACACACAACGCACAAAACACACATACACAAACACAGCAACTCGCTGCCAACCATTTGGCAATATTCTGAGGTATTCTGGCTTGGGGGACAGAAGGTTGTGTTTTTTTCTTTATACACGCACAGTGCAGAAAACACACACACAAACACAAACACAGCGATTTGCTGCCAACCATATGGCAATATTCTGAGGTGTTTTGGCTTGGGGGATAGAAGGTTTTTTTTTTCTTACTATATACACACACACAACGTACAAAACACACACAGCAAATTGCTGCCAACCATATGGCAATACTCTGAGGTATTGCACGGTATAGGGTCAATGGTTACAGTGATTACAACAGGGGGTGGCCTTCAGCCAGGTCATTTGGCCAGCCACAAACCATTCCATAAGCTCAGAAATAGGGGGGAAATCTGAGGTGCCGCACAGTCACGAGTCAACGAGCAGTGCCTTCACACCGTACACACACACAATTTAACACACACACACACACACACATACACACACGCACACACACGCGCACACACACACACATTAACACACACACACACGCGCGCGCATCACACTTTACTCACCAAAACACATGCAGAGACTGGCTGCCAGTTTTGGCAAGATCCTGAGGCGCCGCACGGTGGAGGGTCAAGAGGCAGCAGCAGCAGCAGTACCCCCTGCTGCTGAGGTAGGGCAGCAAGGCACTGGCTCAGTGGCCCTCAGTAGTGGTGGAAGAAGGCGCGCACGGAAAGGAAGGGGGCATGTGCGCTGGTTTGACGGAAGCGTGTGTGGTCCTGATGCCGGCGGATATGATCAGGTGCGCGCTGTAGCTGTTTGTTGTGACGTGTGTGTGTGTGTGTCTGTGTTGTGTGTGTGTGTGCAGTGTGCTTGTGCTCAACCCAATATGCACTCCTTCACAACTGCCCATAATGTTTGCATTCAGGCTTTCGTGGCGTGTGTGCTTGCTTGTAAATGTAAAGCAACAGGGTCAGCCCTCACAAGTTGCCTGACCTCTACTTTCACGTGTGCAGTGAGTTTACAGAGCTTCTTGTGAATGCAGCTGCGTCTACACAATGCCGTCACACAGATCTTGACAGCTGTAGCTCATGCGCATGCTTCACTCTGCTGCAGAAACCTAGTGCGACGAGACAGGCCGGTCTGGGACAAAAACGGAGAGAACAGCAGATGAACGAGGGCAGGTGATTGTGCATTTGTGTCAGGCGTGTGGTTTTGCGCACGCTACCAATGTGTCAAGCGTGTGATCGTGCGCACGCTGCCAAGATGAATGAGGGCAGGTGATTATGCATTAGTGTCAGGAATGTGGTCGTGCGCACGCTGCCAAGATGAAATAGGGCAAGTGATTGTGCATTTGTGTCAGGCGTGTGGTTTTGCGCACGCTACCAATGTGTCAGGAATGTGGTTTTGCGCACGCTGCCAAGATGAACGAGGTGATTATGTATTTGTGTCAGGAATGTGGTTTTGCGCACGCTGCCAAGATGAATGAGGGCAGGTGATTATACATTTGTGTCAGGAGTGGGGTCGTGCACATGCTTCCAGGTTATGTACAGAAGAAATGGAGGGAATAGCGGATGAGGGCTAATCTCATCACTTATTTTAGTTGTATAGTTATTTTAGTTGTATAGTGTGCACGCTGCCAAGTTATGCATAAGAAAAATGGAGGTTATAGCAGATGAGGGCAGACGATCATGTACTTATTTCACTAGTGTGTAGCGTGCTTGCACGCACGTTGCCAAGTTCTGCACAGGAAAAATGAAGGGAACATCAGATGAATGTGCTCAAATTGGAATGTGTTTGTTTCAGTGTTGGGGTCATGCACACGCAACCAAGCTCTGCACCGGCCCAGAAGCGGCAGCGACTGCCAAGGACCTTATTGATGGCTGCTTGCACGCCATGTGGCTGTGGCCTTGAGCCCTGGAAGTCGTTTTCATATACCATGGACGTCGTTCTCATATACTCTGGAAGTCGTTTTCATATACCATGGACGTCGTTCTCATATACTCTGGAAGTCGTTTTCATATACCATGGACGTCGTTCTCATATACTCCGGAAGTCGTTTTCATATACCCTGGAAGTCGTTCTCATATACCCTAGTCGTTCTCATATCAGTGTTGTGCACATACGGCGTCATTCAAAAATGGCACCGTAAATAACGATCGTAAATAACGGTGTTACCGTCAATCAACTCTGACGATTGACGGCGTAATTTACTATTTCCACCGTCAATTTGACATTAATTACGCCGTCAGCGTCATTTACCACTGACGCCGTCAAGCGTCAGGTGCACAACACTGTCTCATATACCCTGGAAGTCATTCTCGTATACCCTGGAAGTCATTCTCGTATACCCTAGTCGTTCTCATATACCCTGAATGAGAAGCCACGTAGTGCCTGTTTTATGCAAACACATTGAAAAAGTGGCTGCACGGTATACACGCGTCAGAGCTACCTGTGACATTTCAAGGTGTAGGGTTTACTGTCTTTTTCTGTGCATGCAAGCCGTGCAGCCACTTTCAAGCACCTGCTGTCTGTGTCCACGTAGTGGGGGCACTGTCCTCTCTCTCCGTTTGGAATTTTCAACAAATAGCTGCTCATGTGCTGCAAATCGGCTGTGCCCATGTGTGAATTAATCGAAAGTGGTTGCACGGCGTGCAACCGCCTGCTGCCTGCCTACCCTGCATTCAGGGCGCTGTCCTCTTCTCTCTGCTTGAAAAGTAAGCAACGCTTAGTAATATCTTCGGTGTTGTGCACCTGACGCTTGACGGCATCAATGGTAAATGACGCTGACGGCGTAATTTATGTCAAATTGACGGTGAAAATAGTAAATTACGCCGTCAATCGTCAGAGTTTAGTGACGGTAACGCCGTTATTTACGATCGTTATTTACGGTGCCATTTTTGAATGACGCCGTATGTGCACAACACTGATTATCTGATTATCTTGAAGGCATGCAAGCAAACAAAGTTTACGCAAGCGGTGATAACATCACATGGTGCGCTTGCTACAGCTGCTGGATAGCTGCAGCTCACAGCTGCTTGGTTGAGTTTGTGATAAAAAAAATGCTTGGTGGCCAAGGCTAGGGACGTTTTTAGCGTATTGAGTAGGTCGGATTGGTGGTCAGCATAAAACATATGCGATGGTGTATTGTTTTTTGCAGAAGGTTGTATGCGGTGTGAATATGCACGGTTCTGGCCGTCCTTTTGTATGAATATGATGTCATGTCAATGGAGAAAAACACGTGAGCAATGCCGTGATGTCCTCTTCTAAGTTGACAAGATAGACGTTTCACACGGCCTTGGTTTATAAAACCACTCTGCAACACAGGGAGAACAAGTCCACACGTTTTACATGAAAATTTGCAGCCTGGATGCATTTGAACGAAGACGTGTGTGTTGTGGGCGGGCACAAGTAAATTGCTAGCAGATGAAAAGATGAAGATAAACTGCGCTAGCAGTCAGGTCAGCCATTCCTGCTAAAAGTTTTGCCCCAAAACCGAAAAGTATATTTAAGTATCCAGAATCCTTAGTTACATATATTTAAGCACCCCTGCACACTCAGTTTTTGGAGGGAGGTGCCCAGGTGGGCAGGGTGGACCTGGGTGGAAATCCCTGCCAAAAAGTGGATCTCCAAAAGCTCCTTCCCGGTGTCAGAAAAAATCAGGGGTGTTCCAGGTGTTCCTGGGTGTTCTAAATAATAATCCCGACATTTTGGTGAAGGTCCGGGGGTCTGGGGTGAAGTTCCGGTTGTGGACCCCGTTTGACCCCACTTTTGGCAGGGAAACCTGCCAAATCTATGGAAAAATGACACAGTCCAAGTCGTCCCAAACCGATTTTTGCGATGGATTACATAACTTTAAAACTATAAAACTACGAAGTGGGGCCTTCTAAAACAGCTTAGCAGGCTCGGTTTCTGGTGTCAGAAAGGTGTTTTAGAAGGTGTGCAATAATTGCATACTTTTTGAAAATCTCAGCTGTCGCTGCCCACCACAGCCCACCCCCAGCATCCCAGGCCATAAATCTTGATCAAACACCCCTGGGGATTATACTGAACAACTCCTGATACTCAGATGGCGTCCAAACACCGTGCTTCCATGGTTTTCAAAAAATGCACATTTTTGCCTTGCAAACAAGCCCACGCACCAAGTCCTTCGGAGCAAATATTTTGCCCCCCTTTTTTTTTGCCCAATGGGTAAGGTTGGGCCTAAAAACTAATTGGGAACAAAAAAATGGGGGAAATTTGTGCTTGGACATGCACTTCTGCACTCATGTCACTATAGTTAGCTAATTTGGCAGGGAAACGGCACAAATCCAGCCCCCCACTCACACCCTTTACCCCAAACCCATTTTTTTTTTATGCAGAAGTGTTACATCTATGGTTATAACCCGCTGTGTGACCTCAGATGTGCATATTAGGAGTGGGGCAATAATTCCCCTTTTTTTGGGTGGGCTTGGCTGGCCTGACTAGCAGTGAACACCACTCCCACAGTAATTGGGAAGGAAAGGAGCCACTTTGGTACCGGATACCGTAAAACTACTCCACAGAAATGAGGAAAAAATCAACGAGGGTCAAGAGACATGCAAGCTTGTACTGAAAACGACTCCTGATGAAAGTTGGCAACGGTTCTGGATAGGGTGCTCCAGTTATGGACAAGTTTAGCAGCGTAGTTGACATAATGCAAATGGAGCTTGGAGGCAATTTTCTTAATTCGTTGACAGATAAGAAAGATACGGTATCTTTGCGACGTGATGCATAATGGTCAGTTGGTGATGCATGCTGCTTCAGGAAAATGTATGTGGATATATTGCACCTGCAGTGGGTGTGATATTTTTTATGAGCTTGAATGATCCATGTGGATATATTGCACCTGCAGTGGGTGTGATATTTTTTATGAGCTTGAATGATCCATGTGGATATATTGCACCTGCAGTGGGTACGGTATTTTCTATGAGCTTGAATGATCCAACTTTAATCGCCCTTTTTTTCACGAGCGCTCTTGCAACCTGTGATGCCCTGTACTGCAGCTGCAAGACTGCGCGGCTGATGGAGTTAGAAGAGGCAGCTAGGCGGGAAGACGCAGCAGAAAAGGTGAGTGTGATCGCAGGGAGATCAGTCCTGTACAGGGTTCTTTTTTGTTTGTATTGTGAGATGCACTAGGCAGGAGATTATTACAAAGGAAACTCACAACTGCTCTAGGGCCTCACAACTTGCTCTGAGAAAAGGGTAAGGAGAGAAACAGGAACAATAAGCAGGGCTGCCAAAGAGAAGACTGTGAAAAGTAAGCTTGGACAAGCGCAAGTTGTGAGGACCAAGATTATAAAAGCAGGTTTGCCAAAGAGAAGGTTGTTAAGAACAAGCTTGAACCAGCGTAAGTTACTAGGATTAGGATCATAATATAAGGATTATTATAAGGATTATAATATAAAAGGAAGCAGAAAAACACTGAAGGCGAGATAGGCATGTCACTTCTTGCTGCACTACAAAAACTAGGGTTCATGTGTTTCACACTGAACTCAATTGTTTTTATCGGGGAGCTGATTATTATATCCCTACGCTGGCAAAATAATGCTGGTGATGCATGATGATCATACAAAGCTGTAACAAGGCGAAAGTACTGCATTGGAGGACTCGCTTGTATTATCTCTACCACCACCTTAGATGACCACTCAATAGAGTGTTTTGATGAGTAAAGGAGTGCGCGGTGGAATGTGCAGATTGTGTTAGCACAGACAAAGTCGTCAAGAATGGTACAAGGAGATGGTGTGCGGTAAGGAACGCCAGTGCGATGAAAGCTGGGCAGCGTGCAGGCAAGTCAGACTTTTGTGTTTCTTAAATGAATGCCACTGGCTTTGCGGAAGGTGGTGCGTACTGTGTCAATTCAGTGCTGATAGATATAAACTTTTGTGTCTCTTAAATGAGTGCCACTGGCTTTGCGGAAGGTGGTGCATACTGTGTCAATTCAGTGCTGATAGATTTAAACTTTTGTGTCTCTTAAATGAATGCCGCTGGCTTTGCAGAAGGTGTGCATACTGTGTCAATTTAGTGCTGATAGATTTAACTTGCAGTTTTAGAAATGCAGGAACTCTGGTTCAGTGCTGCGGCTCATCAAGACTTAAATGCGCATGCACGCATGCACACATGAAAACTGTGATGTACACACTTGTGTACACACAAACACACACACACACAAACACACACACATAAACATACACACACATATATTTGCAGCTGGATCCTGAGGGGGTGGTGGTGCCTGACGAGGAAGAGGACGTGAGGTACTGGATGGGGGTGATGGGCAGCAGTGAGCCATGGCAAGACATGAGCCGAACAGGCGTGGACCGCCGCTTGTTGGAGGCTTTGCAGCAGAAGGTGATCCTGCCAGGAGGCCAAAAAGCAGCGGCTATGGTGTGTTTGTGGAGGGCAGCTGGATTTGAAGGGGGGGGGGCCTTGATGGCAGGGGAGCTGCCATTGCTTCCTGGGTTCAAGGTTCCTCGGTGGGAGGTGCTAGCGCAGCAGCAGCAGCAGCAGGGAGAGAGTGGCAGATCTCCGAGGGGACTGCAGGGTAGCAAGTTGGGCGTACAGCAAGGCAGTGGTACACAGGTGCGTTAGTAAGCTTACGTGTGGACATGTGAGAGTGTGTGTGTGTGTGAATGTGGGTGGGTGGGTGCGTGGGTGTGTGGGTGTGTGTGTGTGAATGTGTGTGTGTGTGAATGTGTGTGTGTGTGTGTGTG
>Ga0307947_1001998_pt1 | contig 16275 bp, 20 predicted proteins | sample OrgLakmetagen232_FD_201840 | JGI IMG/M metagenome (GOLD analysis project Ga0307947, IMG submission 201840) | Saline water microbial communities from Organic Lake, Antarctica - #232 | ecosystem: Environmental > Aquatic > Non-marine Saline and Alkaline > Saline | place: Antarctica: Organic Lake...
CTCCTCCTCCTCCTCCTCCTGCTCCTCCTCCTCCTCCTCCTCTTGCCCACCTGCTGCTGCCTCCTCCACAGCCGTATCAATCACAGCAGCCCCTTCTCCGACAGCTGCATCTCATACTTCTACAACCTCCACCTCACCGCCGCCATTATGTCATCCTTTTACAATGACCTCCTCACCGCCATTATGTCATCCTTCTACACTGACCTCCTCACCGCCATTATGTCATCCTTCTACACTGACCTCCTCATCGCCACCATCATGCCTCACAGACACCTCTTTGCCCACCAGCAATCTCACAGCACCCGTCTCACACTCAGGCCTGGCAAACTTAATGTCCATACGTACTACACCACAGCAGCAGCAGCAGCAGCAGCAGCAGCAGCAACAGCAACCACCCCCACAGCAGCAGCAGCGGCAGCAGCAGCATTCCGCCGCCACACCATCCAGCTTGTCCAGTGGCATGCATGTGGTGGCAACACACATTAATAGTAGCAGCAATAGCGGTAGCAGCAGCAGCGTTGCTCCTGCAGAGACAGCTGTTGCGGCAGCAACAACAGCTGGGGCAGTGACAGCGACAGCTGGGCAGCAGGCTACCAGAGCAGGTATGACACTGTTAGTGCTCTGTTTAATCTTGAGGTGCAAAGGGAAAGGGGTGTAGAGTCTGGGATGAGCATCGTGAGTGGGAGGCGTGTGTGTGTAAAGTCGGCCAGAAGTATATACTTACATCGTATATGGCGGTTTGTTCATAACCTCCCTGCAAAATACATACTCGGCGTGTCTTACGTGTGTTCCCTCTTTGTTGTCTGTCTGTTTATAGGGTTACGTACTGATTCATTTGCGCCCTTCCTCTTCCACTGTAGAGGTTGACACACTGTGAACACTTAGGGTTGGCCAGAACCATATATATACGGTGTATATACGGTATTTTTGGCTGAAACTTCACCAAATGTACGTCCATATACGGTGTATATACGGTTCTGGCTAACCCTGCAAATACTACGCCCTACCTCTTCCCTGGACTCTCACTCCTTTGGTCCCTGGTTTCAGCAACGAGAAGCTGTGATCAGCTCAAGCTATTCATCACAACAACACACGGCTAGAAAAGGATGCGAGCAGCTCTAGCTGTTCATCACGCAACAACACACAGCTAGAAACGCACCCAAAGTGATATGCCCTCCTTTTTCTCCTGGATTCTCACTCCTTTTGTCCCTGGTTGTAGCAACGAGAAGATGCGAGCAGCTCTAGCCGACATCACACAACAACACAGCTAGAAACGCACCCAAAGTAATATGCCCTCCTTTTTCTCCTGGATTCTCACTCCTTTTGTCCCTGGTTGTAGCAACGAGAAGATGCGAGCAGCTCTAGCTGACATCACACAACAACACAGCTAGAAACGCACCCAAAGTGATATGCCCTCCTTTTTCTCCTGGATTCTCACTCCTTTTGTCCCTGGTTGTAGCAACAAGAAGATGCGAGCAGCTCTAGCTGTTCATCACACAACAACACACGGCTAGAAAAACGCACACATACACTAGATCATGCAGCATGTGCTCGCACCCTCCTAGTCTGCTTATGAGGGGGAATGGCCCTAGCCTCAAGGCTTAAAGGTTGACCAACCTAGGTTACTTAATGATTTTTCCCACGTTCTAAATGTTGCCCTTCCTTTACACGCATTTTCCCCCTGCTGTCCCAGCCCTAAAGCCTGTCCCTGCCACGCCACAAGCAACAGCACACACAGCAGCACAAGCCACACCACAAGCAACAGCAGCAACAGCAGCATCACAAGCAACAGAAGCACCAGCAGCAGCACAAGCAACAGCACACACAGCAGCAGCACAAGCAACAGCAGCAACAGCAGCAGCACAAGCAACAGAAGCACCAGCAGCACCACTGACAGCAGCACCACCCACGGTCGCATTAGCAAAAGAACCAAAGGCACGAGGCAGGCGGCGCCGCTCCCGCATGAGCGACGACGGAGCTTTCACGTGCACTTCCGCTGGCAAGCGGTCAGGGAGCAAGGCAGGGAATGACAGTGGGGATGAGAGGGGCAGCCAGGATAACTCGTCAGCCTCGTCAGCCCCACATGTAGTGCCTGCAACCTGCATCAACTCTGCAGCTCAGCAGGAACTCACAGCGCTGTCAGCACCAGCAGCAGCAGCGCCTCCTGCAAGCAGTGCAGGGCTTGGTGGTGTAGACGCCAGCAGCACTGGATGTGGTGGCAGTGGGGGGCCTGCTGCCAGCTCATCGCGCAGTCGCCAGGGAAAGCCCGCCCTTACGCTGGATCTGTCACATATCCAGAGTCTATGGCAGCAGACGTCGTCGTCTTCGTCGGCTAGCCGTGGCAGCTCCCGCATCCTTGCAAGTGCAGGTGCCGGTGGAAGTGGTGGCGGTGGGGATTCGATTGGTGGTGGTGGTAGTCTCTCCAGCAGCTCAAGTACTGGTGGAAGGACTCTAGGTGGCACTGGAGGCATCAGCAGTGGGAACAGCCGACGCAGTAGGCTAGGCAGCCCAGACTGTGGTGCCGGGAGCAGCGCATCAAAGACCCGTGGTGGTGCTGGTGGTGGATATTTAAGGCAAGAGGCAGTGTCCAGCAGCAGTGCCTCAAACGCCACTGCCAGCCCCAGCAGCGGTACGGAGGGGGCCAGCAAGAGAAAAGGGAGACAGAAGGCCCAGCAGACGCAGCGGAGGCAGCCCCTACAAGTGAAAGAGCCAAAGCACGGGGGCTTGCATCGCTCGTGCGCCCCCATGGCAGAGATGCTGGCCACTGCATCTGAGTTTGCGAATGACCTGGGGCTGAACGCAAGTTGGGTTGAGGATCTTTCGTGTATGCCCTTCTCATTGCGTTTGGCTCAATCCATGTGAGGAGGGTAAAGAGATGGTGCCCATAAACAGCGACTTTGCTCGATGCAATTAGGGTGTAGTTACCACGAGGTGGTGTGGAACTGAGCGTGACAAGACGTGACTTTGCTGGAACCTTGTCGTGCTTTGACATTCATCATTGAGACAGTGTGGACTGATGAATGCAATTGTTTGCTTGTTTTGATTACTACCTATGTATCATCTGTGTTAGATAAGACACCATTTCATTTCGGAGAGAGTATATTGAAGATTAGTTTTCTGTGTGAGACTCAGCACTGTCTATCATTTTGAATGAGTAAAGAAATGTATGTAGGTATTCCTCTGCTTTGTGGTTGTCTTAAATTTACGTTGAAACCTTTCAGTTCACTATGTTGGTGATGCTCAGCTCATCGTGACCCACAAATGACATTTCTCAGCATGCTTTGATTTTATAGGTTAGACTGCTGGCTGACAGTCATCCCGGAGTGCAATGCATCACCAGGAGCTTGCTTTATGCAATAGTTACAATAATAGAGGGGGTGACCTCCAGCCAGGTTGTTTGGCTGATCGGCTGCTGACTGGTCTCGGCCAGCCTCAAATGAATTCACGAGCTCGGATGCATATAAAGGGAAAAGGGGATCATAAACAAATGAATGCTGCGTAAAGACTAGCAATCAATACAACCATTGACGAGAATAATTGTTTTGTTCGGTTTTGAGAACGTCAACAAATAGGAGACTGCCAATAACCGAGTTAGCAACAGGTTTTAAAGTTGTTATCTGGGCACGAAAATCGAAATTTTGCGAGTTAGGAAGGTAAGGCAACATCGCTATATATGCCTTAGAGGGCGAGCGGAAGCTGAAAAAAAGCCTGTAACCACGCCTAGCTAGGCGAAAGGGGAAATGCCTAAAGATGGAGTGATAAAGGAAAATGAGAAGTGTAATAAATGTACAGACCGTAAACTCAGATACTATATAGGGAATGAACGCTGTACGGCATGAACTTCCCTGCTTTGCCTTATTTGGTTGCATCAAATTTACCTATTGTAACTAATCAAAGAAAGCAGCGTTTTCATGCAGTTAAGTATCATGGTAATGTACGGCATGGTAAAGGACATTACTGCTCACACCTATTAAGAGGTCAAAGCCAAAGGGTCATATGAAACACATCAGTGGTATGTCCGTATCATACGATGATCACACTTCTTCATCTATTTATCTGTTAGTACTAGCACATTCTAAGTTCTCAACAACTTAACACAAGGCCAAACTTCTATAAGACCTCAAACTTCTATAAGTACTAGCACATTCTAGATAATCAGCAACTTAACACAAGTACTAGCACATTCTAGATAATCAACAACTTAACACAAGGCCAAACTTCTATAAGACCTCAAACTTCTATAAGACCGCGCTTCTAGCCACGGCATCTAAATTCACTGCACTCTTGTGCAATTCTGTGCACTACCCACTTCGAACAAGAGTGGTGGCAATACGCATTTCGCCTTCAACTTGTGAAACGTACATACGGCTGGGCAAGCAAAGACGTTTCTGTTGCTGCAGCTCTTGGACGGTCAGCACCCACTCCTTATGCGCTGCCTCCGGCCAATGCGGCTCCAACACCTGCAAGGGGCATGCATTTGCACATCTGGGTTGCTCAGGAGAGCATCGCACGCAATAATCGTGATTGCCTCAGGCCATTGCGGCTCCAGACCCTTCAAAAGGCACGCACTTGCACGTATGGTTGGTCGCGTAGTTTTGGACTTAATGCACACATATCACTTCCACGATGGCTTAAACAGAACCAATACTGTAAGCGTCCTTGTGCATGCCAAAAGAAAGTGGCATGTAAAAAATGAAAGATTAAATTAAAAAGAATATGCGCATGACAACCAATTTGGGCTGGCTCATGCCAATAAGTTCTTTTGTGTTTGCACGGTGAGATGCAGTATAGGGGGGCTTGTTACCATGGAATCTCGGTTTCAGGTCAAGCCTGCAACCCATTGATCTTTATCTTTTTCTTTTGGTGGACAGTTTTACGGTACCCGGTACAAAAATGGCTCCTTTTCCTTGATAAATGTGGGGAGTGGTTTTTCACTGCCTGCGTAGTTTTTTCTTATTCTTTTTTTCCAAGGAAACTCACGACTGCTCCAAAGTCTCGTAAGAGAAGAAAGGAAAAAGAAACAAGGTAAAAGTAAAAGAGCAAGTCGTGAAGACCAAGGACCATCAAGATGGAGAAACAACAGAGAATACAGATGAAAAACAAGAGTGACAAATTAGCATACCACTCCTGCTGCACTACAAGAGCTTGAGTTCATGCGTTTCACTCTGGAATCAGCAGTTTCACACTGGAAGCATCAGTTTCAACTGCTGATTCCAGCACCGGCAGCAGGCACAAAAACAGCTGGGTGGGATCGTGCACAAGCATCTGCACAGTTGTGCACTTTCTCGCACACAAGGATCTCCTGACAGGGAAGCCGAATCACACCTGACAGGCCCTTACCCAGCAGGTCTACAATGACACCTGACAGGCCCTGACCCAGCAGGTCTACATGACAAACCCTTGAAAGGGAAGAAAGAGCACTGACCCCAAGGTTGTATATGTACGTGGGAACACTTTACGTGGCAAGGTTGCACGTGGAAGGTTGTATATGGGTGAATATATGGGTAAATGTGTGCCTGCTGCGGCTTGTATGTGCCTCAGCCCGCGTGTACTACACACATGCTCACATACACACACATAGACACACGCACACACACATAAACACACACAAACGCACACACACACATATACACACGCACACACACATAGACACACACACAGACACACACACGCACACATATACATATACACACATAGACACATACACACCTGTTGAAGCACACGTGTCACCCGCTCTCTTTGCCCTTGTCGTGGTGCCCCCCTGCATGCCACAATTCTCTTCCGACTCTGTGTGGCTTTCGCGCTGCTTCTGCTCCTGCTGGGGCTGGCGTGATTGCTGCTGCTGTGTAGCAGGAGAGCTGCAGCCTCGGCCTCACTTACTCTCCAAGCCGCTTGTGGGCACATGAGCGCTGTGCGTGTGTGTGTATGTGTTCACTTGAGCTACACTCAATTACTATTTACTATTTACAGAGAGGACGTAGAATACGTGAACGCGTGCTGAGGCATGTGTGCAGGTATACGTGAGCAGCACGTGCGTGCATGTTATTGATGCAGGATCTATATATAGGTCATGCCTCCAAAATGTAGCCCACAGAACCACCAATAAGTTGGAGCGTCAGCGCAGAAGAGGAAACGGACGTTGCTTGAGAGCAAAAGGATGACGACAAGACACTGAGCGTCAGCGCAGAAGAGGAAACGGACGTTGCTTGAGAGCAAAAGAATGACGCGAAGTCACTGAAGAGACTGCTTACAATATTGCTTTCCAACCAAAATGGTTCGGTTGTAGCATTTTTGGCAACGAAACCCCACGCACGATCACTGCATTGTGCCTGACCGCACAATCAGTGCATTGTGCCCGACCGCACAATCAGTGCATTGTGCCTGACCGCACCATCACTGCATTGTGCCTGAAACACACTGCCACTGAAATCTCTTCACAGGGTGGTGTTTGACTGCACTCTTAATCATTCCACTTCAGTGCCTGTGTCTGTGTCTGATCCTGTGGGACTGCAATCGATGAATATCCGTATCGTACCTGATCAGTGCTTCCGGGCGCCCTAGACCCCTAAAGCCATTTCAATCTAAAGCTCTTAGCTTTGTAAAGTTTAATCCAACACTCTTAACCTAATCCAAAGCTTTTATCTAATCCAAAGCTATCCAAGCTCTTAACCTTGTAGGGTTTAATCCCCCCATTCTAACATTCTAAACCAGGGGGAGAAGAGGGTCATTAATATGTGCATGAGTGTAGCTTTTGTGTTTCACCCACTCATTCGGCCCAGGGTTTACACGTTTACACCCTGAATTTTTTCATCGATTCTTGCATTGATTTCGTCCTAACCCTCGACCCCCCCAGAATGCAAAAGAGCGTCCTTTTAGAATGAAGCCATTGAAGAGCGTGGCTTCCCAGATGTAGGATTGTATTTTACACTCCTGCTTGTCTTTACAAGTAGCCTTCTGCATTTGCAATCTCGCGCACAGTTGCCCAGGCCACACACGATGCACGACAGACCTCACACACACACACACACACACACACACACACACACACACACACACAAACACACACATACACAAACACTGCAGGAGAGACCTCACACACACACAATGCAAAGATATCTCACACACACGATGCAGGAGAGACCTCAAACACACGTTCCAGGAGAGACCTCACACCGGCCACACAGGCCAACGCAACCTTAACGCCAAAGGAGCGTTCTTCACTGCCAGAACAGGCTTGCCTTTGTGTTTCCCTCCTCTGCTCGCACCTGCTAATGCCACACGTGTTGCAGCAGAGCTCACACAAGCCACAGGCTGGTACACTCTCAATACCAGAGGAGCAGGCAGGGTAGGAGGAGGAGCGTGCGGTGGAGCTGAGCGTAGCGGTGCTGCGCATGGTGGTGCTGCGTGCGATGGTGGTGGTGGTGCGCATGGTGGTGTTGCGCATGGTGGTGCTGCGCACGGTGGTGCTGCGCATGGTGGTGGTGCGCACGGTGGTGCTGCGTGCGATGGTGCTGCGTGCGATGGTGGTGCGCATGGTGGTGCTGCGTGCGATGGTGCTGCGTGCGATGGTGCTGCGCATGGTGGTGTTGCGTGCGATGGTGCTGCGCATGGTGGTGCTGCACACGGTGGTGCTGCGCATGGTGGTGCTGCGCATGATGGTGCTGCGTGCGATGGTGCTGCGCGTGGTGGTGTGGCATGCTCCTTAATCTCTTTCATACTCTCATCCTCTGCCATTTCCTGGTGTATCGTGCGTGCGCACTGCTGCTGCTGCTGCACCTGTACCCGATCCCCCTCCTCCTCCTTCTCCTTCTCCTCATCTCTAACCCATTCGCATTCTCTCTCCTCTTCCTCCTCTTCCCCATCCCTTTCAACTTGCACATCACTCTCCTCCAACCGATCCCTATCCACACGTCTTTCATTCCCTCTTTCCTCTTCCCCCTCATTTCCATCCCCATCCCTTTCCACTTCGACCTTGAATTTTCTCCCCCACCCCCCCTTCTCTTCCTCCTCCTCCTCCTCCTCCTCCTCCTCCTCACTGATCCTCCCCACTATAGCGTGTCTCATTAGCGAGGCCACAAGGCTTCCGCACCCAGGCAGCCGTCTGCACAAAGACTCTGACAGCACGGCTGCCTACATGTAAAGAAACCATTTATAGAGAGGAGTGTGTACGCATTATTTACTTTCAAAAGTATGACGACAGCACAGCCTGCATGACGTAAAAGACTATTTCAAAAGAGGCGTGTGTGTGCGTGCGTTGTGTACCTGCAAAGTAGACGCCAAAAGCATGGTCTTTCACGTTAAAACGTAGGCAAATGTTTCAAAAGAAACGTGTGAGTATGTGTGCGTTGTGTACCTGCAAAATGGACACCAACAGCACGGCCGCCCAAACAAACCAAAATCGTCTGTACCAAAGGTTATGGGGTGTCAAAGTACACCCATCATTCACAACAATGGTGTGCGCAGTCTTACGCACACAAACAAATGGGTTGACAGATCACCGGCTCCACCAAAACTCTCAAATAGTGCGTGCGTGCTTGCATGCTGTGTGTGTTTTTGTGCGTGTGTGTGTGTGTGTGTGTGTGTGTGTGTGTGTGTGTGTGTGTGTGTGTGTGTGCGTGCGTGCGTGTGTGTGTGTGTGTGTGTGTGTGTGTGTGTGTGTGTGTGTGTGCGTGCGTGCATGCTTGTGTGCGTGAGTGCGTGTGTGTGCGTGTGTGCGTTTGTGGATCTTTATTTTTTTGGCATAGTAGGTTTACTGCACAAGCACACTTTCCCCCCACCATCAACTGCATTGGTCTTCTTATTCCCCTCTCTCACCTTCACACACGCTAAGGTAATCCTTTTTTTTATTTCCCTCTTCCAGGTCTGAGCAGGGTAGATTCGAAATTCAGGGCATCCATGCCCAGTCAAGACCCCCCGTTAAGCCCCCCCCCCCAGAACGCATATAGCAAATTGCTATTAGCAATGCACACAACAACTTTCTCACCTGCTCTACAAAGCACAGCTCCTCCACCAGAAGCTCCAACGCTCCCTCCTCAAAGCCCCGCAGCTGCCTGGAAGCACATTTGTGTTGTGTGTGTATGTGTGTGCATGTATGTGTGTGTACTTGTGTGCGTGTGCATGTGTGTTTGTGTGTGTGCGTGTGTGTGTGAATGTGCGTCTATGTGTGTGCATGTGTGTATGTGTGTGTGCGAGTGTGCGTGGGTGTGTCGCTCCCCACACACAACAATTGAGAGAAGGAGCAGTTTTGTAGTTAAGTGCTCAACTGCATCTGCCTGCCCAACACAGCTGTACCCGTTACTTTGGAGAAGAACGCTTACAATGCCCGGTACCAACATGGCTCCTTTCCCCCTTCAATAAAGTGGGGAGTGGTTTCTCACTGATTGCGTGACGTTTTCTTTTTCTTCTTCCTCGCTCGTACTTGTACTTCAAACAAAACCAAAGCAGCAGCAACATGCAAAGGCTCTCTCCTTGAAGCTTGCCAGTCAAAAACTACTTGTCGAATTTTAGCCCGCTGAGATATCCTCTTCAGCCTCCTCCTCTGTGTTGCACGCGTCAATCTCTGTGCAATGTGACCACCTAATTTTTCTTACGTAGCCTGCCACCATAACAATATGTGCAATGTGACCACATAACAATATGTGCAATGTGACCACCTGTTTTTTCTTACGTAGCCTGCCACCATAACAATATGTGCAATGTGACCACATAACAATATGTGCAATGTGACCACCTGTTTTTCCTTACGTAGCCTGCCTACATAACAATATGTGCAATGTAACCACCTATTTTTTCTTACGTAGCCTGCCTACATAACAATATGTGCAATGTGACCACCTGTTTTTTCTTACGTAGCCTGCCTACATAACAATATGTCACCCACCCTGTCCATCTTTCTCCACTGTGTTCTCTTGCTTGTCTTCATTGTGCTATAGCAATCACCTTATCTTATCTTACCACCTCGTCTTGCTCATAGTTCTCTGGCCACTACTAGCTCCAGTACTCACCACTACTAGCACTACTACTCACTAGCTCCAGTACTCACTACTACTCACTAGACCTAGTACTCACCACTACTAGCACCAGTACGCACTAGCTCCAGCACTCACCACTACTAGCTCCAGTACCCACCTCACTAGCATGCCTTCAAGCCATTTTTAGGGTGGACCAGAACCGTGTATGTACGCCGTATGTGACCATATGACCATATATCTGACAAAGTCCCTGCCAAAATAACCACATATACACATCGTATTTGCAATTTTCTCGCCAACCTTAGCCGTCGGTGAATCGCTGCCTTATTCTATATGCTTTTTACGCCCATCAGGTTTTAACTTGAGTATCGGGCGTCTGGCATCCAGTTCCCTGATTTCTATACGGCATGCTGCAGTATGCCTTCAACTTGTGAAATTCCAAACAACGTGTCTCCAACGCATCATCATTTTCTTTGCCGATTATTATGCAGCAAGCACTAAATGAGTTTATAAAATTCAGACTTGTATGCTCAGTATTAGAAGAAAGGGGCCAAGAGCAAGAGGCATTCAAAATAAACGCTTTTATAGGCATGTGCTTCATGTCAATATCGATGCATGCACCCCAACTAAAGCGAACCTCTTCACATGCATGCGTTTCACATCAATGTCGATGCACGCATACCAACTAAAGCGAATCTCCTCACATGCATGCGCTGCACTCCAACTAATATGAATCTCTTCGCATGCATGCGTTTCACGTCAATGTCGATGCACGCACGCATATAAAATGGATCCTTTCATACGCACGAGCTTCACGTCAATTACACACTTCACGCAACCCCGCATGCTTTACATCACAGATATAATTGTTGCACAATTACAATAAATGTTGCACGAATATAATAAATATTGCTCAGGTATATCTGTGCACACTTGCCTGCCGAGCATGGGGGCAAACAGGGGCCGAGTGCAGGAGGCACTGGAAACAGAGGACGGCACCAGGTTTCCGTTGTTAGAAAGACTTCCAGCACTGGAGATGAGGCTCTGGTAGGCCCTGTGTGTTTGGCAGGGCAGTGAAACACGTGGTTGAGATGGTATGGTGTGTAAGTGCAAGCTGTAACTATTTTTCAGCACTGGAAGTTAGGCTTTGGTAGGCCCTGCGAGCGCGGTAGGGCAGGAATGTAGCAATGCAGATGGCTGAGATAGTAATCTTTTTTCTTTTTCGAAAAACATGTGTAGGGCTGGCCAGAACCATATATATACACCGTATATGACCGTATATTTGGTGATTTCCCTGCCAAACTTACTGTATATACACCGTATATTTATGGTTCTGGCCAACCCTAAACATGTGCAAAGCATGTAGACATTTACAGCGCCGGAAGGCTCTGGTAGGCCGAGCAGAAGTGGCAAAGGAGGGCAAGTACATCAGTAAGTACCTCAGTAAGTACCTCAGTAAGTACCTCAGTAAGTACATCAGTAAGTATTTCAGTAAAGTACCTCAGTAAGAACATCAGTAAGAACCTCAGTAAGTACCTCAGTAAGTACATCAGTTAGTACCTCAATAAGTACCTCAGTGAGTACCTCAGTAAGTACCTCAGTAAGCACCTCAGTAAGAACCTCAGTAAGCACCTCAGTAAGCACCTCAGTAAATACCTCAGTAAATACCTCAGAAAGTACCTCAGTAAATACCTCAGTAAGTACCTCAGTAAGTACATCAGTGAATACCTCAGTAGAACCTCAGTAAGAACCTCAGTAAGAACCTCAGTAAGTTCCTCAGTAAATACCTCAGTAAGTACATCAGTAAATACATCAGTAAGTACATCAGTAAATACCTCAGTAAATACCTCAGTAAGTACCTCAGTAAGTACATCAGTAAGGCTCCTTGCCAGCAGCAACAGCAACAACAGCTAGAAAAAGAAAATTCAACAGTTGCATCTAACCACTCTCCACCTTTGATATTTCAGTGCCACGTCTGCCACCGCTTCCACTCGCGCGCCTGTGCTGCTCGCCAGACACATCAGCGGCCACATCCTGCCACTCTCCACCTTTGATATTTCAGTGCCACGTCTGCCACCGCTTCCACATGCGCGCCTGTGCTGCTCGCCAGACACATCAGCAGCCACATCCTGCCACTCGCACCTTTGATATTTCAGTGCCATGTCTGCCACCGCTTCCACTCGCGCGCCTGTCCTGCTCGCCAGACACATCAGCAGCCACATCCTGCCCCTCGCACCTTTGATATTTCAGTGCCACGTCTGCCACCGCTTCCACACGCGCGCCTGTGCTGCTCGCCAGCAGCTGCAGGGCGCAGGACAGGGTGGTGCCCAGCAGCTGGTCCAACAAATCTGCAGGAGACAGGACCTCTAGCTCGTGCAGGATGCGCTCTCCCTCCAGAGTCGGGTCCTGTGTGGGCGGAGTCAAGAACAAGTTGGAATTAAGCGGCGTGTAGAGGGGGGGAACAGAAAACACAACTTTGATACTGGACAGGGTCTTTGGTCTAGACGATTGTCTAGTCTGGACAGAGTCTCTAGTCTGGACAGGGTCTCTAGTCTGGACAGGGTCTCTAGTCTGGACAGGGTCTCTAGTCTGGTCAGGGTCTCTAGTCTGTACAGGGTCTCTAGTCTGGACAGGGTCGCTAGTCTGGACGGGTCTCTAGTCTGAACGGGTCCCTAGTTTTGACGGGTCTCTAGTCTGGACAGGGTCGTTAGTCTGGACAACTTTCTTGCCTGTGCGGGCTTGTTCTTGAGATCAGGGGTGATATTTTAGCACACGTATGGAAATAAAGCACCGTGATATATCAACCACAGAGTGATTGCACATGTCCTCCTTAAAATCTAGATTCACGCAAGGAAGGCAGACTGCGCAGCCATCAACAGTGTACACCCTTTCCATATGTTGTAGATTCACACAAGACAGCTGGACTGGGCGACCATTCAAGAAGCAACATAACCCGAACAGACAGAAAAGGAATGTAAGTAAAAACATCCCAAATGGTATAGGAATTGGGATGAGATAGTGGAGGACGAATTTTCTATAGCTTTGCACAGCCATAGCTCGCGCACACACACACGCATGCGCACACACACACGCATGCGCACACACAAACACACACACACACACACGCACACACACGCACACACACACGCACGCACGCACACACACACGCACACGCACACACACACACACACACACCCCAAAAATGCACTCAGGTTTGTGCAGGGCGTTCTTTTGATAACTGTGTCTTCCAAAACATTGCATTCACACGCCTCGCACGATCTGAGGCTAGGAATGTGGTACGATGAGGGTGGAAGATTTACACAAGAAACCATTAACTACTCTCAAGCTAGACGTCCTTAACAATGCCCACCTCACCAGAAACAAACATGCCACACGTTTCTTGCACAGTCTGGAGCCAAGAGGATAACAGATACAATGAGAGTGAGAGCTTGCCACAGCAACCCATTGTATCTGTCATCCTCATGGCTCGTCTTCCATCATCACTCACACATAAGGTACCATAACGCTGCCTACCTAACAATGAATGAGTATGCCTAACACCCTGGTTACGTTCACCATCGTCTTTACAGCATGACCAGACAAAGAACATATATCTGTGTTCTGCTCTTGACCACTAGAAAAACACACTACATATGCCCCTACACCTGAACCACGTTCACACCCACACCCACACCCACACCCACACCCACACCCACACCCACACGCACACACAAACGTACACCTGCAGTAGCTTCTGCTCCCATGCAGGGGACACACACACAAGCACACAAGCACACCCGCAACCACACCCACAAGTACACCTGCAGTGGCTTCTGTTCCCACGCAGGGGAGGGTGCAGCGGAGTCCCACAGTAGCTCCCAGCCTGAAGGTGCCGCTTGCACACCTGAGCAGAGGCCACCACAGATTAACACAGCGTAAGATGAAGCAGCTGAACTGAACACGGCCTCGTTTGTCGTTGATCCATGGCCCTCCTGCGTCTGTATTGTGCGACCGCGTCTGTATTGTGTGACACAAATCTCAAAATTTGCTGCCAGCACACTGGTTCTCATTGTGCAGCTGCTTTGTCCTCCGTCTGTTCCTGAGAGTGCAATGGTGTGGCACCAGGCCACAAAGGCCACTGAGGCTCTTTCAGTGAGAACGTGCAATGCTAGCAAACTTAGTGTTCCTTCAGTGAGAACGTGCAATGCTAGCAAACTGTTTAAACGGGTTTCATATAAACCCCAGGGGAATGAACCCTTGATTTAAGGAACGGAATTTTTGTAAACCATGGAGGGAATGAAATGGTCCTGCAAAATGCCTTTCCCTTCTATACACGTCTTGACTTGTACCCTGCCTGCCTTGATCCCACATGCTGTCGTTGAGTGTTGAGTGTGTGCAGCTGTCCCACCAGATCATGAAGTCAGGCAGCTGAGACCCACCTGCTGCTGTTGAGTGTGGGCAGCTGTGTCACCAGATCATAACATCAGGCAGCTGAGACCCACCTGCTGCTGTTGAGTGTGGGCAGCTGTGTCACCAGATCATAATATCAGGCAGCTGAGACCCACCTGCTGCTGTTGAGTGTGTGCTGCTGTGCCACCAGATCAAAAGGTCAGGCAGCTGAAACCCACCTGTTGTCGTTGAGTGTGTGCTGCTGTGCCACCAGATCATAAAATCAGGCAGCTAAAACCCACCTGCTGCTGTTGAGTGTGTGCTGCTATGCCACCAGATCATAAAGTCAGGCAGCTGAGACCCAGGGTTGGCAGCCTTGAAGCAAGACATGTCCGAGGCCAGTGCCGTGTCTGAGCAGTACAATGGAATGAGTTTTGTATGTAAGTGTAAGTGTGCAGATGGTGGTTCTTAATGATGCATTGGAGGAAGGTATGTCAGGAACCAGTGCCGTGTCTGAGCGGTGAAAATGAACGAGTTGTGTACGTTAGTGTGTTTGCTAAAACGGTGGTTGTAACTTATGCCTTAAAGGAAGCCAGTGCCGTGTCTGATTTGCATAAACGTGTCATCCTGTTTTTTTGCATTAATATTTTTGTGATAGTGGTGCACCTAATTGCTCCAACAAAGTAAGAGCTGACGATCTGAAAGCAATTTCCGGTGCCTGGGGGCAGGCCATAACAGCAGCTCTACACACAGACATTTTGGAGGTGCCTGAGCAGCAGGGCACGTGCAAAAGGAAAATAGAGTGTTCACAACTAGGAAGATAGGGCACACAAAAGGAAACCAGACAAGACACAAGGACGCTCTTGGATTTGTTCACCAAGTTTCTGGATGGATGTGGACACACCTACCAGCGTAACTGATCTCTTTATATTGAATGTGAGCACATTTACCAGCGTAACCTAACCTGTCAGAATAGCTGTGGACACCTTTAGCGTAACCTTGCCTCATTCTTTTTGCGATGAGTGTGAGCACTACCTACCATCGTGACCTTGTTTTCAATCTCATAATAGATGTGAGCACTTCTAACGTAACCTCGTCTCAATTTTTTTGCGATGAGCGTGAGCACTACCTACCACCGTGACCTTGTTTTTAATCTCATAATAGATGTGAGCACTTCTAACGTAACCTTGTCTCATTCTTTTTGCGATGAGTGTGAGCACTACCTACCATCGTGACCTTGTTTTTAATCTCATAATAGCTGTGGACACCTCTAACGTAACCTCGTCTCACTCTTTTTGCGATGAGTGCGAGCACTACCTACCATCGTAACCCCATTTTTAATCTCACAATAAATGTGAGCACTTCTAGCGTAACCTCGTCTCATTCTTTTTGCGATGAGTGTGAGCACCACCTACCATCGTACCTTACTTTTTAATCTCATAATAGATGTGAGCACTTCTTGCGTAACCTTGTAAATTCTGTCCAGGATGGAAATTCACACCACCAGCGTGTCTCTTTTCTTTTCAGGATGGAGGTGAAAATCTTAAAGTGGGTTCCTTTGCTTATGTTGGGAGTGGCTTTTCACTGCCCGCTCGTTTGCTTCTCTTTCTCTTTCTTTTGCTGCACTCTTCAGCCTGGTGCAACGTCAAAACACCACAATTTGATAACATCTACCACTAAACATGAAGCAAGTCTGGAAACAGAAGAGATGAAACCTGAAATCCACACACCAGAGCACGATGCTTCAATGAACCTGAGCAGCACAACGCCACATCATCCTGGTATATTGCCTAAGCAGCACAGCATCAGAGAAATGAATCCATTCAACCATCCACTCACTCACGTACAAGCCTGCAGCAGTAGCTGCACCCACACCCACACCCACACCCACACCCACACCCACCCACACCCCCAC
>Ga0307947_1002000_pt1 | contig 16263 bp, 15 predicted proteins | sample OrgLakmetagen232_FD_201840 | JGI IMG/M metagenome (GOLD analysis project Ga0307947, IMG submission 201840) | Saline water microbial communities from Organic Lake, Antarctica - #232 | ecosystem: Environmental > Aquatic > Non-marine Saline and Alkaline > Saline | place: Antarctica: Organic Lake...
GTGCGCATTTGTGTGTGTGTCTGTGTGTGTGTGTGTGTGTGTGTGTGTGTGTGTGTGTGTGTGTGTGTGTGTGTGTGTGTGTGTGTGCGTGCACGTGCGTGCATGTGCGCATATGTGTGTGTGTGTATGTGTGTGTGTGTGTGTGTGTGTGTATGTGTGTATATATGTGTGCGTGTGTGTGTGTGTGTGTGTTTCTTACCTAATACAGCTGCATCAGATTGAGCATGGCCATCTGTTGTACCAACACGCTCGATCACTTGCCAGAACCACTCAGTACTTGGCTGGTCAACTGTCATTTTAAACTGTTGCACTGCATATGAAGGCACACACTCGTAAGCGCCATGACGTATAAAATCACTTTATCCAGAAACACCGGTTTAATTAATTTCCTCAATCGCTCAGATGCCCCGAAAATCCGTATACCCTTATACGGTATGCCTATCCAAAACCTTATAGGTATACTTAACCCTTATTTGTTGCAACTAGAGATCACTTCAATGGCTCAAGAGGCAATGGCACTGCTTCCTTCAGACCTTTTTATGCTCAGGCCTGCCTTTTCGTTGTCATACTTCGGACTCCTTTTTAGGGCCAACTCCTGGCGACTCTCCTTTTCTTCTCCAACCTTGATCTATTTCTTTTTTCCATCTCATTCTCTTGTTTTTCATAGACGCTCCCTTAAGGTAAGGTTAGGCTACATATATATGCTTCCGTAAGTTAAGGTTAGGTTACATATATATGCTCCCGAAAGGTAAGGTAAGGTTAGGTTACATATATATGCCTCTGGATGGGGGATATCTGAGCGGAATGTCACGCCCAATCGTTGGCAGCGACGAATCGTGTGACGGAGCAGTTAAATTGGTTGACAGTTGAGAGTTTCTTTATGTCTTGTTCAATAAGCTGGATGGCCAGTCTTATTGATAACCTTTATCTTCTGGATCTGATAGTTTTGGTAATCAATTAACAACATGTGAACTCTCAGAGGTACCATTAGAGGGGATCCTCAAGAGACCCTGTGCCGTGTAAGGTCTCCGATTCGATTTGTTCGTTCGTTTATATTATCAAGGTGTAACAACAATGAGGCCGAGAGGTCTATCTGAGTCATGGGTCCCAGCTCCGGGAAGGAGCAGCAGTGTGGCAGCGACGCAAAGCTGAGTAGACACAGAGTAGTAGACACACATACATGTGTGCAGAGAGCGCACAAGGGCATGAGCCAGAGAACTGGTAGAAGCATTAGGGACCAGCGATGCAAAGACTCACTCCTCTGCTGGATGGTTTTTCCACCTTGGAGACCTTTCCTGGTCCGAAGGCGCAACCATTGGTCTTTGTGCTGAGTCTTATACTTTGCAGTGACGGTAATTTGATATGACAGGAAGCTTGGAAAAAGCCTGCAACCAAAACCTTATAAATAGGGTTGGCCAGAACCGTACATACAAAAATACGGCGTATCTGGATACGTATAACCGTATCCGTATATGGAAATTTCCGTATCCGTATCTGTATGACCTTACAAAGGTTTTGGCCGACCGTTTATATATGGACCGTATTTGCAGGTGGTGCAGATTCGATTCCCAGCAACAGTAATCTCTATTGTTCTTTTTTGGTCAATTTTTTTTTCTCGCGCCTCTTCTCACTGAGCTCTTTCTTTGCTTCTTTTTTCCATGCATGTATGTGTAATTAGTTTTGTAGGTGGTTATGGTAGTTGAACTCCCTTTTGCACTGAAAAAGCCCTTTTTTTGGTCTTTTTGGCTCTGAAGCAGGCCTAGCTCCCTAACCATTCATTTTTGGGTATAAAAGATTGGGTCATGCGTACTCAGCTCTTCAAGGGCTGCAAAATGACCCACCTATGAATTTATTCTGAGTGAATATATTTTCCCTCATATACGGTAATACGGAAATACGGCATATGTACGGTCATTTACGGCGTATATACAGTATATGGAAAATCCCATGTACGGTTTGGGTCAACCCCACTCATAAAGACTGACACTTAATCAATGAGAAAGGAGCGCAGGAGAGTGTTTGCAAAACCCCACCCCCCACCCAGGGCAGGGACAAAAAAAACAGACACGTTCAATAAGAAACAGGAGTTTGAAGAAGAGAAAGTGAATATGGAAAGAGAAATTGGACCAAGAGAAAGCAGAAACAGAAAAGAAGGAACTTCTGTCTGCAGAAGTTTGAAAACAAAAGATAAGGTAAGGTAAGGTTACGTTGCTATATATGCCTCTGGGGGGCATCTGAGCGGAAGATGCACCAAGGATACTCACAGTAGAAAAGAAAAGAAAGAAAAACTACGCAGGCAGTGAAAACCACTCCCCACATTGATTAAGGAAAAGTAAGCCATTTTGGTACTGAGTACCGTAAAACTCCTTTACCGGCAGACAAAAAAGGCCCAGTCAGAGAGGTCCGACAAAGTACCAGAAGGAGGAAAGAAGTCACAAAGAGACTGGAGTACCAGCCTCAAACAAGCAAGAGCACCAGGCATAGACATTGCAGAGCTAAGCTAAGGGTCTACAGGGATGACCACCCATCTCGGCCACTGCCAGTCTACAAAAACTACCGAGTCTCATAGCCAGGCCTACAGCACTAAACCTGCCGTGCTACTCTACCAACACAGTCACTCGGTGCAAGCCTATAGAAAGGTCTACTAAGCAAACACTGCTTGCACTACCTCAGCATTACACCCCTCCCACTGTGCCTGCCTTAGTCTGAGGAGGATCCCGACTACCGAACCCCAAGCATGTCATGGGTCTTCATGCTTGGGGGGCGGCACCTTTTAAAAGACCAAAAGCAGGCACGTGCATCTCACTTGCCTTGTAACCTCCCCTCCAACTAAGACTCGGCTGGGCGCTCCTCTCCGCGAGCACCTCTAATGCACCCCGAACACGCTCCGCGCTCCAGAGCCAGCTTGCAATGTGAGCCGCTGCCTAGCCCACTCCCCTCCGCTGCTGTCCCGCAGCCCCCTCCCCCGAACCCCCCTCCCCCCCTGCTGCCGCGACTGCAAATTGCTGTCGCTGCTGCGTGCCGAGTGAGATTTAGCCGCGCGACCCTCCTCTGGGCAATCTAAACGTTTCTAGGGACCACCGCGTAGAGGTACTCACTCGGACTTCGGTCCCCAGAGTCCTAACCCTAACCCTAAACCCTAAACCCTAACCCTATACCCTAGCCCTAAAGAAAAAAGATGACGTGTCTATGAAAAGCGGACCGCAAAAAAGCAGAAAGCAGAATACTAACAGAAGAAAGCATGTTCAACAATACCCGTTTCACATGTGTGTCTGTGTGCATGAAACTGTCAGTGAGTGTGAGAGAGGCTGCTGAGAAAGCCTCGTGAAACCAGGAGCGCCAAGAAAACAAAGTGCAGCGGAGCAGAAGAGAGAACAAAGGACACAAGCAGCCCCCATCAGCAAGGAATTTGGAAAGGTAAGTTAATAAATCGCTATGTGCCTCTGGGGAGCAGGCATCTGAGCGAAAGCTTGGAAAAAACCTGTAACCAAACCCAAAAAAGCTTAAAATTTTCAAGCGAAAAGGGCTAAGCACTCAGCCACAAAAGAGGCCACACCATATATATCTGGTTGGTTCAAAAAAGTTCTCACACGAGTTGTGCTATCTTTATATTGAGGTGGGAAGACCAGCTGGCCGTGCTGTGTGCAAAGGCTAACAAGATGATCATGCGGACAGTCAGTAAAATGTGTTCCTCATCCTGAACAGAGTGCCAGCCACATTTGTCACAGATCCTGAGCTCATAAGGCCTTCTATTCCTGTTATGACACATTCTTTGGACCAGAAAGTTATGACCAGAAAGGCGAAGGCAAGAAAGTGCACGGCTGAGATTGTTGGAAATATCCAAGCGAAGGTAGAGGCTTGTGAATTTTTGTCTGTCATCCCACCAGCCAAGAGCAATCCCCAAAGGTACACCAAAATGTGTGTGATAAGTCCTCATAAATCTGCTGGTATGGTGGGTCTCATGTGCTGTTAAATTGTCAAGCTCTCTCCAGCCCTCAATGATATGTCCGCGCAAGGTGAGCTTGAATTGTTTCAGATGGATAAACTCGTGAGATCGTATGGCATTCAGAAATTGCTGAGACGCAGGGAAATCTTGGAGTGCGTGCAGAACCTAATAAGTCCATGTATCACTTTTATTTGCAATAAGAAGGTCAGCCCGCACAACTTTCTCAAGGGGAGTAAACTGTTCCAGAATCGTATGATGCATCTGAACCAACAGAAAAAAATGGGCATCTGACCTGTTTTGCGGGAAATGCAAAGCAAAGCACATGGCACCAAGCACGGAGCATGAAGCATGCAGCTTGAAGCATGTAATAAGAAGCACAAAGATAGCAGCTAGGCACGCAAGAAACGCACAAAGCAGGACACCAAGAAGCCCTGGCGGCTCAAAACCAAGACTAGACTGATGCCTGCCCTGCGACTCGTGTCTGACCCATGCCCTAGCACCCCAAAGACAAGCCTCCAGTTGCTCGGCTGCTTGAGGTCACAACGCAATGCAAATCCCTGGGCAGAAAACAGCAGATGTGCCTTTCTCTCCTCTGCCCCACCCCACCAGCTAACTCAGCTACAACAGACCAGTCCGATACTGTCCTTCACAACTTGCCAATTGAAACCGTGAGCCAGGGCATGCTTGCTGGCCTTGAAGGAAGCCGGTGCCTGACTCGCCAGGAGCCAGGACGTAAGCTACAGCCGGGCCCTGGTTGTGACTGCTGCCACGGCTACCACGCTGAGGGCTGCCGTAATGCTCCGCCGTATGTGTCTTAGCCGCTACCGAGTATTTCCGGGCGTGTGCACAAAGGCATACGAGGGCGTTTGCCAGGGGGCACCACGTGGAGGTGCTCATACATCGCCCTCTACCCCCTACATTAAGTTTTCCCCCCCTACATCACGTTCTCCCCCTCTACATTACGTATTTCCCCCCTACATCACGTCTCCCCCCCTACATTACGTTTTTCTTTCCTTGCTCTTCCGTTCTGTTTGCACGTTGCCTTTCAAGCCTTGTAGCCCGCCTTTCTCTCTTCCAATTTTGTGTACGTCTCTTTCGCCCCTTTTCTTTATCATAAATGTCGAAGTCTTGTGGCTTCAGTTCTGTTGAACCATGTGACACCTGAAACCAACAAGTTTGATTCAATTTCAATAACAAAAAATAAAGCGGGGGTGCTAAGTATCAAATTTGGTGCTGGAGTGTACAAGATTTACAAGAACAAAAAAGGCCTTCAGTCAAGAAGTGCGACTGCTAGCCTATTTGGTGCTGGATTGTACTACCAACAGCTTAACAAAAATGTCAAACTGAATACTGGTGGTCAAGCTTGAAGGATGCCTAGTTGAGCTTCCGGGAATTGTTGCCACTTTAAATAACAAGAACATCCATATTATGACAGACAGCGCTAGCATACTGTTACACGTGATACACATCCACATCTACCCCCATCGCATGAAACTTCATGTGCATGTTTGAGACAAACTCCTGGGCATTATTGCAAATGCAACGCATCCAATTTTCTAATGGATCCATCCATTTCACAAGATTTAGATTCATGCACATGGAGTAGCATCCCAGGGGACACGTGCCCTGATGTAATAGCAACAATGGATAACTGAAATACAGTATGCCATCTTTAATGAATTATGATGTCACCATACCCAATTATCTCCATTTCAACTGACCCCGCAAACAATTTGAAACACTGATACTGATAGAGCCAATTCCCTGCTTTACTTTTGAACAGAATACATACAACGCTATCCCTGATGAGGGAGATCCCTCTCTAAAATATATTGGTTTGTGAATGTAGGTAAACAAAGAATATCAAATTTTAGAAAGTCTGATCTCTTACACACAGCCCAGTCACCTATTTCAAGGCTTTGGTACCTTTCCAATTACCATGACACCTTGCAAGCACACAAACACCCCCTTCACAAACTAGGAAATGCCAATACCGTAGTAAACTACCAAAAATACTACCAGACCCTTTTCAAAATTAGCACTGCCAAAGGAGCCGCTAGCAATGCTTATCTAACAGCATCCTATGTCCCTGTTGAAACCAAGTGCATCATTATGAAGTACCAGGCGTCAATAAATCCCAGCAAGGGTTTAGGGTTAAGGTTGTGGGATCAGCCTGAGGCCTTAGCCTAGGCTAGTGGCCTTCTGTGGTCCAGTAACTAGTCAGGCAAGAGAAGGATGGTTTTTTAATAAACTGGATTTAAATCTTGTCCTCACAGGTTTGAGATGCAGCTTCTGCATAATTGATTGCATCCCTGCATCTCATTATTGCTGAGTTCATCAGTACCAATATAGCGGAAACGCGCATTGTAGCAGAATAGATGACATCATTTGCAAAAAAAAAGTTTACCAAGCTAAAGTTGCGCGTTTAAATAGCAGCTCAGATCACCAATCAAGTTCACCCCCAGTCCTGCAGGTGGGCATGCCGTGTCTGTGATATGATGACGGGTTTGTTAGTACGATATGCATCTCGATTATATTTCTACCTTATTCCATCTTGCTTGCCCTGGATGGTAGAGCATGAAAATATGGTTTCAGGCCGCTCAACCTCTGCACTTCTTACTTCCTTCCTGCCTGGAGAGCAGACTCACATATATTATTACTAAAAAATTTGACAGAGAATCCAGACTGGTCCATCCTACACGACATTAACCCCTTTACGAAAACAAGCGACAAATAAAGACACGGAGGCACTAGGAGCAATACTCATGTCTTTGCGCTACTTTGATGTTCGTGTTTTTGTGCATTGTTGTCAGTAAAGTTAACTATCAAACACCAGGATGTGTTTTGTTGGGTTCTATCCCTTGGCTGCCCAAGGCGGACCCTCACTCCTCATCAAAAGAAACAATTTCTTATTTTGCTGAACCCCTGCTGTCTTATTCCTGCTACCTCCTTCTTACAAAGCACGGGTAGCATGCTGGCCACTCCTACTATATTAATAGCAGCTAAACAATTAGGGTGACGATGTTGCAAGCATTGAACAGCCCTTTTGACTCCAGTCACTTTTATATATACTCAGTAGTGTGACATCACACTTCAGCACTTTCTGTACCATATTAAGGTAGGAGTTACCACGTAACATCATCTCTGCAATGTATTAGCATGCAAGTTGGGCAAGCTGCACTTCCTAGCATTGATACATTGCTACCATCATCAGTGCTCAGTATGGCACTCACAATAATTTTGTCAAACCATGCAAACTCATAAGGTTAACCTTCGGATCTAACGTTTGGAATGGATTGGATTGGATTGGATTGGATTTTGACAGGTGGCTCTCCTGTACACCTTAAACTTGCTGCACTAGCGAATCTTGCTTCGTGGGTCCATTTTGGGGGATTTTTTGAAGTCATCATAGCAAACCTTTGTGAGCTTTATCCTTTTCAAAAGCGTGACCATAGGTTTTGAGCCTTTGGCTACTGACACCTTTTTCTGGATAAGAATTAAAATTGCTTTTCAGATTGCTCCTCGAGTATTTTGCTTGCTATATTCTTTTACAAGTGAGACGTTTGTCGTGAACAAATGTTATTCACCCTTCAAGCTCAATACAGGGCCCAGCTCTTCGAAGTATCTTGATCAAATTTGCTTTTTATTATTCCCATTTACTCATAATACATTAGACCGGACAGAAATTGTGAGCTAGTTTGCACCTTGCGATTTCATTTCGATTTTTTTATTCCCGTTTACTCAAAATACATTAGACCAGAGAGATATTGTGAGCTGGTTTGCACCTTGGTGGTTTCAGCTGCGGACTGGTTTTCTGCTTCTTCTCCTGGTTCAGTTTAATCCAGTCCTTCAGGCCTCGAACACCACTGGTCCTGTCGTAAATGCATATGTTGTAAGCAATAAGTGATCAACTCTCAGCAACTTTATAAATTAATTTCTTCTGCTTTGTTCAAACTCCATTTTCATCATCTTGCTGGCCCAATGCCTTCACAATAACTTTGTCAAGCTCTCTTGTAGCCATCATGCCTGACAAGGCAGGGTTGGCAAATGAAGACTCGAGGCCAAGAAAGTCAATCATCCCATCTGGACTTTCACTCTGTGCCATGGTGCCATCCTCAAGGGTAGCTTCTTGGGCATCCTCATAGAAACTGCGTGACCTAAGGGTTTTGATGACGTCCTGGATAGCGCACTGCAAATGGGAGAGAAAGAGGGTTGGATAAAGACACCTTCTACAAATTTGTCGAAGCTGATGTCAACAGAAGATGCGAGAGTACATCAAAAGCTTGCCGGAAAGAGATCATAGGAAAAGCAGAGTTGTCAGATTACGCATAAACCTGATCTGAAAACCCGACGGAATTGCTCTGCTCCACCTCCCTCATGCAGCGCGTCATAGCAGCATGACAGTACTCCCTTCCTGATGAGCTGCAAGAAGGGTGTGTATATAAATGAAGCATGTGTATGACGTAAGCTGAGTCTATCGTGAATGCACTAGGCCCAAAAGGGCGGCAAAATTATACTCAGGGCCACTGCACAATTCATATCAGGACTTCTATTTGGCTAGACAATACAAGCACAACAGGCTGCCGTGATGGGTTCTGGATGAAGGTCCGATTGTCATCAGGACGAGGCCATGAGGCACCTGACCTCACAAATCTGCTAGCCATCTATCTGCCTCCCATTTTCTTGTCATTTTGTGTGCAGTGACCCCTCGTACTCCTCAGTACACTCACAAAAAAAGCCGATAACTACTCAGACAAAGGTCATGTCGCTTGCAACATGCATCCAACTCGTCACACGGCTCTTCTCCTGTAGCACACAGATGATTGTCAGGGAATTGGGATTGAGACATCAATAATGCATGATTATATATTAACTAAGCCTTTCAGAATATGAGAAGTAAGCTTCTGATACAATTGGGTGGCTACCTTACCTTCACAGCCCGTCCAGAAAATGCCACAGAACTTGCCGTAACTACGAGCAAAAGGATTTTGGCAGAGGTGGTGCAAGTGCCTATTTAGCAAGCAACGTTCTTTTTAACATGCAAGCGTTTGATCAAACACGCCCTTAATCTGGACCCTGGATAATAAGCTTATCCGCCCGTCTCGTATCTCTTTTTGGATGTAAAACACATTTCCATAACCCTTATTACCGCAATGCTTGGGAATCACAGAACAAAGCTGTGCACGATGTTGAGCAGGAACCAAGTGCTCCGCTCTGCAAGCGGCAAATAAATTGACTGTGGCTACACGGTGTAGGCTTTTTGGTCTTCAAAAAGAGGTGCCTTGCACAACAGGAACAAAGCTTACCCATGCTACTTGTGCCTCTGAGCCTCTCCACCAAAAGCACACCATTAAGCACAAAAGAACGAGCTGGTAGGACAAGCTGACATGCATCGCGGTGCAAGATGCAAAGAAGAAGTAGAGGACTCGAAATAATGCTGATGAATAAAAAAAATTTCAACTACCTGCACGTCAACGTGGCGCGCGCGACCGACCCGTAACAGGTTGGGTATTTTCGTAGTGTTTAAGTGCAATGCGTATTCCCATGACAAATAACTATTTAGCTCAACAATTTAGCTCAGCATGTTGCGGAGGCTCACTTTCATATATAATATAATTATAAGGGATATGAACACATGGAAAAAAGCACTTGCAACGAATAATAAGTCACGACCCTGGCCTGTCAGGACCTTTTCAACCAACATCAATCCCAAATTTTATCCCATATTCTATTATTTTCTTATCCGTGGGATATTGAAAACAAAATGAACGTCATTGAGACTTTCGGAATTCTTACAATGCTTTTGGTGATGGCCTCGTGCCAGCAGGTGCGCCAAACATACATCCGTAATTCCCTTTAAAAAAGCGCTTTTTATCTTCCGTGCTTGCACAAGCCTTAGCCGTCTGCAAATATTGCGCCCGGTTTGCGTCACGCAGGTCACGCTCCCAAAAGGAGCGGATGAAAATCCTGCAATGCCTCGCCCCCTCCCAAATTCTGAGGAGCCCCTCCTTGTCCCTGGGCAAGAGGATCTCACAGCCACGAAAGCAACACAAGAGCCTCCACGCAGGAGCAGCAGCCTCCGCACTGCGCCGACAAACACAGCATCCAGAGACCGAATGCGTAGCGCTGCCCTCGTGGCTGCTGCTGAAAGCAGAGAGGCCTCAGTGCAAGCATCGTCATCCTGCCCTGCTAACGGGCCCGGCTGTTTTGTTGTTTCATCCTATTGGCCGTACAAAAAGTGCACAAAAAGATGCGAGGCAGAGGTGTGTGTGTTCTTCCTTTTTGAGAGTGATCTCCTGTTTGTAGTGTGTTTGATGTAAGTCGCTTGGAAATAAAGATTGAGACAGTGGTGTTGACCCCTCGCTAAATGCTTGGTTGTTACAAAAATCTGCAACTTGCAGGTATGCAATCGGGGATGGGGCGCTTGGATATCAGAGGAGGTCTGCTGCTCACCAGGTGAACTAGTTTTGCAAATCATGTTTGCACAATAGTCCTGACTTTTGTGCAAGCGAGATATAGGTGTTGATTGTCGGACTGTTCATGCAAGAAAAAGCAAAACATCTCCTGTCCTTGTGGGTGTATTACGCACAGGTGTTGCTTTTGCTGAAGGCTGCACATCTCGGCCTGATGAATGCTGGGTGGTGGAGAATTGGAACCTCAAGGTATTCTTGAAACAATCAAAGCTACAGATCTGATACTGCAAAACCCAGGCGGCAATGCGAGTGCTCACTGCTCCTTCCTTTTGCTCACTTTGCTTCCGTCGATGCCTCTTCTAACAATGCTTCTCACTCCTCAAATGTGTAACATTTTAATTACACACTTTTCCCTATCTGTTGCAGACATGTATCAGGGACGATCGCAAGTGCCTTCAAGGTAATTTGGATGGTTAATAACAAACAACAGGCTTTCAAAGCCAATTGATTCAAGAATGAACAGGATTAGAGAAACTTTATGCCTATGGTCAAATTCGGTCCAGCAAACATATCTAACAACGCACCTTGTTTAGAACTGCACATTGCTCTTAAAATGCGTGCGTGCACAGGCTTTGGTGTCTGGGGGAGCAAGGATGCATGCTGTGCACCTGGGGGCGCATTTGATGAGGGATGTGAGAAGGTGGGCAGGATGTGATGATAGAGGTTTGCCCTCCAATGCACTGCAAGACCTTTTACCTTTCAGGACTTTAGAAGGGCCCTAGTCCAAAGCTGCTGCGTTGCAAAAGCACTTATCTTTCCGTCCCTTGCTGCTGAATCATTGCAGGTGGAGGCCTCACCCTCCACTTGTTGGGTGGTAGACACATACTTTCCTGCACGGCTGTGTAGAGAATCAAACACTCTTTGCGATAAACCAGGTGCGTGGTTGAATGTGTTCTGTGCAGCAGCAGTAGAATAAATCAAACATCTTTTTAGAACTAGGCATCATGCTAGCAAAGTCACAACTCTTTTCCACAGATCTTTCCTGAAAGAGCATTTTGTTAAATTACTTTGCAGAAGCTGGTGTTCAAACGTGGGCCAATAAAGATGCATGCTGCAGCCCTGGGAATGCTTTCAGCGAGGTCAGCGTGTTTCTTTAAGCCAATAGAATGGTTCCCTACTTCATTAAAAATTCCTGCTTTTACAGTTGCAAAATCTTCAGACGTGCGGAAAAGTATGCAAACAGCCTGTTCTGTATGAATGTAAATGTATGAATGTAATTGTCAGCAGAGTTGATTGTATCTGTAAGCAGCTCTGCTTCCTATGATCAACTTTGCAGGGCTGCTCCGTGCCGCCACCACTCCCTTGCTGGGTTAAGGATGAGCAGTGGCCTAACCGTACGTGCATGAAATCTGACGATCTGGCCGTTTGCAACAGAGGTACGGGAAAGAAACACTCCATGCTGAGAGCAACAAGAACTACAGACAGAGCTTCATTTGCAACTGCATCACTTGCTCGACAACTACGAGTTGTTTCCCCCCTTGTGCTTTGCAGGCTGGGGCGTCTACACATCTGAACAAGTTTGCTGCTCACCCAACGTTGCGTTCCAGGTAAAGCATTGTGCACCTATTCTGTTGAGCAACGGGCTCCTTGTTTGTAGCTCATGCTTCAAAATGCCCCGATGAGGCAATCCAAACTTGCTGAGCACAGCCTCTCATAATTGATCAAACGTTGTGGTGCTAAGACCCCTCGCCCTGCTTCGTGTAAGGTATACCCTCCTGGTCCTCACGTTGACTCTTGCAAATGCTGATTACGTGTGTACTTTCAGGAGGGGTGCACACCAGAAGAAGATCCACGGGTAGCGGCGCAAGGAAACTAGACATGCATGTTTGAGATCTGAAGAACAGGTTTTGATACGTAGTTGAAATTCAGAGGCTGCACAAGAACACGAGTAGCTTCTTGCCATGTGCTATTCCATGATGATGGAACACGAGCCAAGAATTTTTTAGCTGTTCTTAGAACTAACATATCTGGAAACGTTGATGCTACTTCCTTGGTAAGGATACTTTGTGTGTTATATCACTTCCAATCATTAAATATGATTGGGATCTTATTAAACTTTTAGGCATTTTATATTTTATGAAACATTCGCTCAAATTTTTTCTAGACTCTTTATGCTCTTCTTGCTTATACTTGTGTTCTGAGCTTGTCACCATGCTCTTTTTGGACGTTATATCATATCATATGATTCATATGATGTCTTAAGATTGCACATATACCACCAAAACAACTGCCTGTGTGGGCTAAAAAAGGTGGGCTAAGACGGACATTATTTCTAAATATCCCTATGTTATAGACCGGATGACAATCTATCCTAGGTAGTTGAGTTTGAGAGCGTTTGCGCAAGTTCTCGCAGTTGATCTCACAAATTGTGTCTTGCACATTTATCTCGAGTTGCGTGCAAGCACGGCTTGAGTAAATGAATGCATAATATCTCCCATATTACCTCAAGGTGAAGTTTATGAAACAATCAAAGCTACAAGATTTACAAGGTTACAAGGAAAAGGCCTCAGTCAAAGCGCTAGCCTGCTTATTAAAAGCAATCAGTTCATGTAGAAAAAAATGGATTTTGTTGTTGTCCTGGTGCAAAAATGTAAAAACATCCTGTGCTCTTGCCTCTGCTTTTTTTTATTTGCGTGTGCTGGCATCCAGAAAGGATATGCAGGGCACTGTCCAGTCGAGGGCAGAGGGGGCAAGTTAGGCTTATTGAGTGCTTAAACCATACCGCATGCTTTTAATTGTACATGGTTCCTGTTCTGTACTTCATAAAGATGCACATGGTTTTAACAGGGACATAGGACGCTTCTAGGTAAGTGTTGCTAGGGGATCCATTGGCATTTTTGATAAGGGTCTGGTAGTATTCATGGTAGTTTGCTACGACATTGGCATTTCCTAGTTTGTGGAGGGGATGCATGTGTGCTTGCAAGGCATTATGGTAATTGGATAGGTACCAAAGCCTTGAGGTAGGTGACTGGGATGTGTTTGGTTGATTTTATATTATTCAGTGTTTTTCATATTCTTTTGCAGCCAGTAGACGTTGTAGAAGGGATGTTTCTCAGGGCCAGCTATTTCGATGGAGGTATCCGCAGAGTAGGTTGTGACAAGGGTTAGGGTCAGAGTAGGTTGTGATTGATTTTGTAGCAAGAGCGTCAGCAAATTCATTGCCTATTATACCTGCGTGGGACTTGACTTTGTGGAACTGGATGGGCGATGGTGACTGATGGATTGCCTGGGTAATGGATTGGAGGAAATCTCCCTGGATATGGTGGCAGTGGAGGTTTGGGTGTGAGAGCTGTTTATTTAAATTGGTGCATTGAGGTTAGGCTATCTGTGGCTATATGGAAGTAGCCGTGAATGATTGCGGCTGCTATAGCTGCTAGCTCTGCACGTTAAATGGTATTGATTAGACCTACGCCTCTTGGGTTAACGTAATGTGATATGTTTAAGCAAGGGTGATGTACACCTGATCCTGTGTCTTGCCCTTCTTCGTGTATTGTAAGGCTGCCATCAGTGTAGGTCCAGTCCCGCCAATCTTGTACTTCACGGATCAGGTTTGGGATGGAGCTGTAATGGGTTGCTTGGTCAGAGCTCTGAGGTGGGTCCAGGGTACTATCTTGATCTTGAGATCCTTGTGCTAGGGTTTAATGAAGGTGGTCGCTGGGTAGTTTTGTTACTTTATTAAGGCCAGGGGTCTTTTCAGTGCTAAGTGCGGTAGGGCTCGTTATGAATGCAATTGATTTCCCACTTTGCCTCAGGAAGTTTTTTGGCAAGCTCTTTTAGCCAGTTTTTGTTGCAAGCATTGAGGCAGTTTCTACATGGTAATGATGTGCATCTCCCAAGTGTGTTTGGGAAGGGGCGTCTGTATATTGTTCCAGAAGGGTATTTCTGCATATTGGAGTTGGTCTGATGGTGAGGAGCCCAAGAATTTGCATATGCACGGTAGAGCGATGCGTAGAGATTGGCGGTCATCCTTTTATTCCAGGAGGGAAGAAACATGAAGGTAGCTGTTGCCTCTGTGCTAAGGGCAGCAGAGTCAATTGCATGCCTTGTTGCTAGATACATGGTGTTTTCATGGTAAATGGGATGGCAGATAGAGAAACCAGTTAACTTGGAGGAGAAGGCATTGCAGTTTGCCCCAAAGACCTTATCTCTTGGGTGTTCACTCCAGTATTGGGGGAGCGTGGGGTCATAGTCAAGGAGGGATGCCATTTTTTCTTTGGTGACTAGGCTCATTTTTGTAGGGCGGTGATGATGTGGGAGGGAAGCATACGTGAGAACGAGTTTTTAATCTTTTGGCCTGCATGTCTGAAGGTAGCAGTATCATTGCGTGTGATGAGGCCCACGAGCTCTGATGCAAGACTCATCATTGGGGGCGGGTGAATGTTGTCATGTAAGCCGCTGTATTTTGCCTTTTCAAAACCCCTTAGTAGAATGTTGAGCTCAGGGGTGAGCATGCCGTTGCATTTACCATCTATGATGCAGATGCAAGCTACTGTGGCAGTGTACACTTCTGGGAGTATAGGGTCGTCTGATGGAGATTCGGTTTCGTTTTTTTGGCGCTTCATGGCATCAACGTCAGTGATCCAGTACTCGCAGCGCCCAGTGGCTACAATGTCTGCTTGAGGGTTGGTGGGCTGGATGTCAAATTTGAATTTGTTTCAAAGTTAGATGTCATAGGGTCGGTAAGGGTGTCTTTCTTGGTTGGCTGAGAACTTTTGTTTTTGAAGATCACGGGTAGCGGTAGGTTTGGTGCCGTGATATGCTCTTCGTACATTTGAAGGCTGCGTCTAAAACCCACAAGTTTTGCAGTTCTTCTGGCTCTTATATTGGATTCCACAGAACTTTCACCAACTCATTTTTAAAAGATCTAGAGTTTCGAAATTCTTTTCTCGTTTAGGCTAACACAGGCTGGACAGGCCCGTGTGTCATTGGTGTCAATAGCCTCTTGCTCATTGGCATTGTCACAGTTGGTAGTTAGTAGGCACTGCCAATGGAAGGCATGATTACAGACGTCGCATATGTACATGTCCTTAAAGGGAGGGAGCAGATCCAGTGATTCAAGTCCTAGATGGTAGGAGCACACTTCACAGGATGCACATGCGATATCAGTGCGAGCAGCAGTCTGGGTGGTTTTGGGCACTAGTCCAACTGCCTTGAATAGGGGTAGGGCCTTTCTAAAGTCATAGGAGTGTAGTGCGTGTGGTATTGCTTCTGTCTTTCTGGGGGGCCAGTATCTCTACCCCTTTTGTTGCGAATGTAAAATTTCGAATGATCTATGTGGTAGACGTCCAATGATAAAGCGTGTTTATGGCCTCTGTGGGAGTAAAAAAGAAAAGTCCTTGTCTTTCTTGTACGTCCAGATTATTTTGTTGGATGTGGGTGGTGCGTAAGGGGGTCAGGCTCAGGCTAGGTTGTCAGATCAAATTACGGTCTTTGCAAAGTATAAGACTCAGCACATCTACTGATATGGTTGCGCCTTCGGACCAAGAAAGGCCTCCAAGGTGGAAAAACCATCCAGCAGAGGAGTGAGTTATTTGCATCGCTGGCCCCTAATGCTTCTACCAGTTCTCTGGCCCATGCCCTTGTGCGCTCTCTGCACACACATGTGTGTGTATCGACTACTCTGAGTCTACTCAGCTTAGCGTGGTTGCCACACTGCTGCTCCTTCTCCGGAGCTGGGACCCATGACTCAGACGGACCTCTCGGCCTCAATGTGGTTACATATTAACATCGCTAAACAAACGAACAAATAGAATTGGAGACCTTACACGGCACAAGTTCTCTTGAGGATCCCCTCTAATGGTACCTCTTAGAGTTCACATGTTGTCAATTGATTACCAAAACTAT
>Ga0307947_1002001_pt1 | contig 16258 bp, 16 predicted proteins | sample OrgLakmetagen232_FD_201840 | JGI IMG/M metagenome (GOLD analysis project Ga0307947, IMG submission 201840) | Saline water microbial communities from Organic Lake, Antarctica - #232 | ecosystem: Environmental > Aquatic > Non-marine Saline and Alkaline > Saline | place: Antarctica: Organic Lake...
TGTGTGTGTGTGTGTGTGTGTGTGTGTGTGTGTGTGTGTGTGTGTGTGTGTGTGTGTGTGTGTGTGTGTGTGTGTGTGTGAGAGTGTGAGTGTGTGTGTGTGTGTGTGTGTGTGTGTGTGTGTGTGGGGGTGTGGGTGCAAGGGTGCCAGAGGGTGTTTTCGATCATAAATCGAGCATTTAGAGAGTTTATGATAAAAAGCAGCAAGCTTGTTTATACACACTATTTCTTCCCAAATTTATTCTAAGTACCATGATACCGTCCCGTTCGAGGATCAAAAATCCTTCATCCCATACACCTGACGGGTCTGCTGGTAGAAGGGGAGCTACCAAGGAGGCACACATACCTGATTTAGAGTCTTTATTAAAGGCCAGGGACTATGCAGGCGCATGTGCGCTGCTCCAGTTCAAGAGGCATGCCAATAGGAATGACACGAAAACTACAGAGATGCTTGCCTACTGCCAATTCCATTACGGGGACCATTTAAAGGTGTGCATGTGTACATGTCCGTATGCGTTATATGAATGCGTGTGCGTGCACGGACGTACGTGTACATAAATGAGCATGTGTGTGTGTTTGTGTGTGTGTGTGTGTGTGTGTGTGTGTGCACGCGTACAAGTAAATTTGTGCATACAACAGAGTCAGAGGAAGCGTGCGCAAGCATTCACACACACACACACACTCACTCACACACACACGCGCACACACACACATACACACACATAGACACACTCATACACATACATACACAAACACACATGTACACACATTCACACACAAACCCACACGTGGCGTGCGCTCCTTTGAAAAGGCTCTGAACCTCTACAAGGACCTCATGCAAATGGAGGACTGCAACCCAATGGTCCCCATCTATGCAGCAGCATGCTACTACTACATGGGAATGTATAAGGAGGCAGAGGAATCAGCTGAGCAGGTAGGGGGGGAGGTGAACGCTGAAACTTGCGCCTCCTGCCTTATGGTAAATTGTGTCACACACCACCCATATTCCATGTGCGCTCACAACCATAGTTGCACGACTGCACACATGCGCACACACACTCACACTCACACTCACGCTCCCCCCCCCACACACACATACACACATACACATACACACATACACACACGCATGTAGGGACCGCGCTGCAGCTTGCAAACACGCGTGCTGTTCCACGTGGCCTACAAGCTGAACGACGAGGCCAAGCTGCTACAGTACCACCAGCAGCTGTCGGACACCATTGAGGACCAGCTGTCCTTGGCATCCATCCACTACCAACGAGGGTGAGTCCACTTCCTGAGTGCACAACCAAGGTGAGTTCCCTGGCATCGAGGGTGAGTCAAGCTGTGTGCCTAGATTGAAACTGGTGCCCAGAGGACGTGCGCAAGGTCTTGGTCTGGGATATAGCTTGTGTATGATGGTAAGGAAGCAGCCCAAATGGAACAGGCAGGTTGACCCTTGAAGCGACCCCTTGTTCATTTCAGCACTTCCAAGGGTTCAAGTCGGTTGGGTAATAGGCTTGAGACTAGAGGAGAACCATGGGTCTCATGCCAGGGCACCCTTCTATTGCAGCAAGAGTGAGAATTGTAGCATTCATGAGGCATGACCTCAGAAGGGCTGAACAGGCAAGCTTGTGAGGATGCGAGGGTGCTAGGGAAAGAGTCAGGTGACCCTTATGGATAAAGAGCGAGGGGAGAGCAGGTAGAAGCGCAGCGCAGGGCTGTGGTGAGATTAGATTCACATTACATATTGTACGGCATGACCGTGTATTCTAGAGATTCTCCTGCCAGGAATAGCGTCTAAACAAGCGTTCACTCAGGTGCTCAACAAAAGCCTCTCCTCCGCTGGTTTCCCGTCTGTTTAAAGCTACGACCATGATACCGAAACCGATGCATGTAGGAATGCCTGGTAGGAACGGCAGGGTGTACATAACGGACGGTGCATACGGTCGTAGCAACCATATATACGATATATACACGGTACTTATTGCTAGGATTTTAACAGATATACGGTCATGTACAGCGTATTTATGCGGTTCTGGTTAACCATATCATAGCCAAACCCTTTCCTCTTCAACATTACGTCAACAAATCTTGCTCCTAAACACCGATGACAGACCTTTGCCCTGTATGAAATGGTGCGCAGGCACTTCCAAGAAGCCACTGACATCTACAAGCGGCTGCTGCTCGAGAACAGAGAGTACATGGCGCTTAATGTGTGAGTTTTCTGACGCGGGTTCACGTGTTAAAAGCCGCGACAGGCAGAGATGTTGTTTGGCGTTGCGTGTTTGAGTCTGGAGTGACAAGCACAAGTTTGAGACAATTGGCCGTGTGTGTGTGTGTGTGTCTCTCTCTTTGTTTATGTGCGCTCGTGTGTTGCGTGTGTGGTGTGTCTTGTTTCTGTGTGTACGCATTTGTGTTGTGTGTGTGCTCTGTTCCTGAAAGCAGCCGCTTGTGTTGTTGGTGTGTACCTGACACTCATAATCTGCATGGTGCCACAGCCGAAATTCTGCGCTAACAAAATACAAATAAAACCACGTATTCCTGCCCTCTTAACCATACAGCTTCTAAACCTCGCAATCTTCCAGGCCCTTGTTCCTGTGCTTCTTACACAAACATGGTTCAAGGCAGAAAGCAGGCACATAATGTTTCTCTACCCTTCTGCCCATATAGCTTGTATCAATTGCACCAGCGCATTGATCTCACATCTCTCCTCCTAAATTACCATGCAGTATTTTCTTAAGCAATAACAGCTTCAATACCTTTCTCCCGTGCAATCTGTACATGCAGGCATGTACTTAACAAATTATATTTTAAACATTGTCCAGACATTTTCCTGTGCAATCTGTACATGCAGGTATGTTGCACTGTGCTACTGCAAGCTGGACTACTATGACGTCAGCATGGAAATCCTGCAGGTGCGCAGATTGCGTTGTAAAAGGCATACTCGAGATGTAAGGTTAAGGAATTGTATTCCTTATGTATGTTGCATCCGTCCCACCCTCATGTGCTTGCGTCCTCGGAAGCTTTATCACAACCACCATAACTTGAAGGTTTAATGTGATTGCTTGCAAGAACGGCACTTTAGGACGATTATGACTTGAAAATCATTTTTGTGTGTGCCTTCAACAAATTATGTATTTGTGTGTGTAGTTTTGTCAGCATTCAGCATAAATGGTTTAATTGTTGTATCTGTAGTTGCTCACTCCCACTCTTATTGAGTGAAGTATATGCAGGCGAAACAGACATCCTGGGGATACACCTAATCAATTTGACCCTGGGGATACACCTAATCAATTTGATCCTGGGGATACATTTAATCCTGGGGATACACTTAATCCTGGGGATACACCTAATCAATGTGATCCTGGGGATACACAATCAATGTGATCCTGGGGATACATTTAATCCTGGGGATACACTTAAATCAATTTGATCCTGGGGATACATTTAATCCTGGGGATACACCTAATCAATGTGATCCTCGGGATACACCTAATCAATCTGATTGTATTGGCAAAGGACCTCACGGTAATCATAAACCGGGAAGCTTGTCGCAACCCTTGTGGCATACCCCAACCATTAAGTTTAATGCCTCACCAACAGACTTCAATTTCCTCCCCCAAGCTTTCCAGACATAACAGCATTGAAATTGGCAGTTGAGTTGGGGCGATGTGGCCTTGTTTTGCACCCATTTTGCAGCAGGCCAATGACCTAACTAACTTATTCCATTTCACCTGTGCTCCAGCACATGAGCTCCTTTTGCACCATGCTTTTATTTTGTATGCGTCAAGATTGGTGCCGGAAGTCTGGATGGTGTATGCCGTGGGCGGGTGACTTGACAATGAGTGTGAGGGTCGATCCGGATTGAAGTACACCTTTGCATCTATTTCACGCATCTATTCTATGCATCTGCAAATGTGGGATCCGTCTATAAACTTCACGTTTGCCAAGTGATGGCCTATGTATAGGATTGGCCAGCACTGTATATATGCACCATATATGGCCGTATATTTGGTGATTTCCCTGCCAAAAATACCGTGTATACACTACACGTACATATGTATGGTTCTGGCCAACCCTACCTATGTGAGTAACAGTGTGCGTAACAGTGTGAGTAACAATACCTATGTGAGAAACAGTGTAAGTAACAGTGTGAGTAACAGTGTACCTATGTGAGAAACAGTGTGAGTAGCAGTGCCAATCCAAAACAGTAAAACAGGCAAATAAGTGTCACACGTACATGTCCTCTTCTGTTTGCTGCAGGAGTATTTATATCACTGTGTTTAGATGTTTAGATCACTGTATTAGATCACTGTACGTGTCCTCTTCTGTTTTCTGCAGGTGTATTTAGATCACTGTGTTTAGATGTTTAGATCACTGTATTAGATCACTGTACGTGTCCTCTTCTGTTTGCTGCAGGAGTATTTAGATCACTGTGTTTAGATGTTTAGATCACTGTACTAGATCACTGTACGTGTCCTCTTTTGTTTTCTGCAGGTGTATTTAGATCACAGTGTTTAGATGTTTAGATCACTGTATTAGATCACTGTACGTGTCCTCTTCTGTTTGCTGCAGGTGTATTTAGATAAATACAAGGACAGTGCAGTAGCCGTCAACCTGAAAGCCTGCAACACCTTCCGCATGTTTAATGGGCGAGCAGGTGAGTGTGTGCATGTGTGACTTCATTTGTCTATCTCTGTGTGCATGTGTGTAATGTTAGCCTGCGTTGTTGCTTTACATACAGGCGACATCACGTCTTCAATTCAAAACTTGCAAGTGAATGTTGTTCCTGTAATTTGACAGCTTCTTGGTCCCTTGCCTTATTTTGATCAAAGCAAGCCCGCCTCTCCTGCCTGAACCTTTTAACAAAACCGGAGTGCTGCCGTAAGAGCTTGCTTCAACGTGCCTTCCACTCAGATGGCCTAATCACACTCATACACACACCGGTGAGTTGCAAGCCATGTTTAACCCCCTGTTTCCCCTTGCAGCCGAGGCCGAGTTGAAGCAGCTCCAAGAGCTGAGTGGCGGCACCTACTTAGAAAACGACCTCCTGCGTCACAACCTGGTGGTGTTCAGGGGAGGAGAGCACGCGCTGCAGGTTTGTGTGTATGTGTGTGTATGTGTGTGTGTGTGTGTGTGCATGGGTGAGAGAGGTTTGCTTACCCTGAGAGACGCATGCATCAAACTTCAACCAAATGAATTCAGGGACACGTGCAACAGCGTGTGCACACACACATAAACACATTTGCATACACAAACACATATATCATATTTATACACACGCAAACGCATGTAGTACCCGCGTAGTCATGTTCATACTCACACCCAATCACGTGCAGTATCTGCCCCCCCTTGGCGACGTGCCGCCTGAAGCACGCCTGAATCTGGTCATCCAATACAACAGGGACAATGCCTGCGTAGTCATGTTCATACTCACACCCAATCTTGTGCAGTATCTGCCCCCACTTGGCGACGTGCCGCCTGAAGCACGCCTGAATCTGGTCATCCACCACCTCAGGCATAATGATGTAGGGGAAGCTCTGAGCCTGGTCAAGGACCTAGAGCCTACTTCACCACAGGAGTACATACTAAAGGTGGGTGAGGGTGCTCTCATGTGCGTGCGTTTGTGTACGCGTGTGATTGTGTATGTGTGGTGTGTGGGGCTTGCTTGTGTGTAAGCATTTGTGGATGTGCGTGTGCGTTTGTGTGCTCTTGTGCAGTTGCACATACATATACATATGTTGTAGGCTGTAAGTATCGCGATCTGGTGTGTGCTTGTGTGTGCTTGTGTGTGTGTGTTTGTGCACAGGCTTTGCGGTGGGCAAAAACCGCAGTTTCTTTTTTGCCATATCAGATATCAGGGTATCCTCTGGAGAGTGGTTCTGACTTTTGACCTAGATCCTCCTGCCGATGAATTCCCTTACATATGCATGGAGATATCTCTCTGTTGGTGGATATGTGACTGACATATGTAAGGTTGGCCAGAACTACACGGTGTATGTACGGTATTTTTGGCAGGGGAAATCACCAAATGTATGTACGGTATTTTTGGCAGGGAAAATCACCAAATGCACGGTCATTTACGGTGTGTATACACGGCTCTGGCCAGCCCTAAACATATGGCTAGAGTGTGGCTTAAGTATGGCTAGGATGCAGCTAGACTGAGGAAAGGACGTGGCTAGGTTGCGGCTAGAATGTGACTAGAAGTAGGAAGGAAAGGACGTGACTGGAATGTTGCTGGAATGAGACTAGAATGTGGCATATGTGAGCATTAGGCTTGCAGTCTGTGGCAAGCCGTTCCTTACTCGAAAATGCATCATATCTACGGCACTAGGCAAGCAAAGAACGACACATACACATACACATACACACTCGGCGTGCATACTCACATGCACGTACACACACACAGGCAGTGGTGCACGCAAGCATAGGGCAGTCCAGGGGGAGTGCCGACAACCTCAAGACAGCTCAGCAGTATTTCCAGCTGGTAAGGAAGCAGCACTTCTTAACAATAAGGGCGTGTATGGTTTGTTGTTTGGCATGTTGCTGAGAATCCAGTGAGATGGAATCATCATTCAGTGCATTGAAGGGAGCACTTTGAACACAGGTTGAGACATTTTGAACACTTTAAACTTTAAACACAGGTTGAAGGGAGCACTTTGAACACAGGTTGAAAGGACCGTATTGCGTCCTTTTTATGTTAAATGCATGCACTAGTTGGCCTAGGTGCTCCTTACCTTTTTTGCAGTGGTGTTTGAGCAGCCTGCTGTACTAACTTCAATCAAAAGCAAACAGGGTTGCCTGGTATTCATGTGATGTAGCTAGGCGCATGAAGGGCAACCAGCTCATCATACACATAAATACGTATGTTTACGCACACACATACCAACATGCACATGCACTTGCACACACGTACATGCACAAGCGGGAGACAGCTTCTCGGACACACACACGCACATACATTCACGTACACATACACATGCATATGCACACGTGCAAGCACAGGTGGGAGCCAGCTCCTCGGAATGTGACACCATCCCTGGCCGGCAATGCATGGCCTCCTGCTTCTACCTGCTCAAGCAGTTCGACGACGTGCTGGTGTTCCTTCAGGCAAGTGGCATGGGGTACCTGCTTCTGTTTCAAGCAGTTCGACGACGTGCTGGTGTTCCTTCAGGCAAGTGGCATGGGGTACCTGCTTCTGTCTCAAGCAGTTCGACAACGTGCTGGTGTTCCTTCAGGCAAGTGACATGCGGCCCATGCCTAAAACCTGCTAAAGCAGTTTGACAACATGTTAAGCGTTCCTTTAGGCAATTGACGAGTGGACATGTTTGTCGTGACAGCATGACAAGAGTGTAGGGTTGGCCAGAAATGTATATAATAGATACTATATACGTCGTACATGACCGTATATTTGGTAATTTTTTCTGCCAAAAATAACGTATATATACCGTATATATATGGTTCTAGCCAACCCTACAAGAGTGACATAGCAAGTGCTGACACAGCAAGTGCATGCACTTCATACTTTAAGACAAGTCCTTCAACATACCTTTGACTAGGGTAGAGGACACAGGTAAGCGCTTGCTGAATAAGCCATAGGAGCTGAATAAGAACCTGGAAGATTCAAGTTTGATAGCAGGCTTCACATGTAACGGGTTATAAATTAGTAGATTCTTTACAAGGCTGGAGGGGTGGAGTTGGTGGCAGGCCCTACACATGTTCTGCAAAATAAGCTGGGGAATCTGTTTGGAAGTAGTGGGCTTTGAATTGAGTCCTGGGCTTGAAAGCAAAGATGAGGGAAAGGTTTAAAAAAAGGTTGGGATGCTTATAGGTTTGGAGAGGAAGCGCCTGGACCATATACATCGCAATCCACAGAAGAAAGGACCTTAGAAAAGAGAAACCTGCTGTCTGAGTTTGCAATCCACTTGTCGAACCACAAAGACAGGCTGGGTGCTTTTCACACCTCTTGGCGGCATTTGTGGATTCCCTTCCTTGATGTGTATCTGTGTGCCTGTGTGCCTGTGTGCCTGTGTGCCTGTGTGGATTATAGTTTAACGACGGCCACTGATGCGCTCGCGCACGTCTGTGTTCCTCTGCGCAGTCCATCAAGAGCTACTTCCCTAACGACGACGACTTCAACTGGAACTACGGTATGACAAAGGTATGTGTATCTGTAAGAGGTCACAGCTGCTACGTTCGCGTATAGCCGCAGCTTGAATGAATGAGATGCTTAGAAGCGTGTCTCCCCCCATTCCCAACAAACACACTCACACTCACACATACACACAGACTCTAAGTGTGATGTATACGCCCACAGACACGGACTGCATGTGTATGCTCATACATAAGGCTCATACTCATACATAAGGCTCATACATAATGCTCATACATAATGCTCATACATAATGCTCATACATAACTTGATAATTTGTGAACCTTGTGCTGCATTTATTTGTTGCCTACATAACTTAATACAAGGTCTAAAAAACAGTCCTTCCAGCACATACTGAAGGGTTATGTATGAAGATGACCTTTGCCCACCCTCTCCTGGCCAACCCACAGAATGTATATACCTCTGCCGACCCTCCCCTAACCAACCCACAAACTGTGTAAGATGCTGCCCACTCTCTCCTGGTCAACCCACAAAATGTATATGACTCGGCCAACCATTTCCTGACCAACCCTACCTCACTTTGCCCCATTATTACCCATTTCACCCCATTTGCATCAAACTTAGGCCGCAGTGGGAAAGTTCAAGGAGGCAGAGGAGACGCTGCTGCTGGTCCAGAACGAGAAGTACAAGTGAGTAATTAAGGAGGAGGGAAGGGCTATGTTCAGTTGGGTGTAGTGCAGTTGATATACGGTGGAGCTGCTGGATGTCCAAATGTCAGTACAGGCTCTAGGTGCATTGTGTGTGTGTGTGTTTGTGTGTGTGTGTGTGTGTGTGTGGTTGTGTGTGTGGTTGTGTGTGTGTGTGAGCGTGTGTGTGTGTGTACGTCCAGGGGCATATACAGAAAGCAACACCTTATTTCATGCTGGCATTGACTCCTTATCTGGTCCTTGGTGCTATGCAAGGGTTTTGATTGAAATTTGTTTGTTTTGAGTTTGTATGTTGGAGCCTACATACATATTGGGCCTCGATTAATCAAACAATGCCACGTAATGCAGGGAGTTTGATTCGATTGTTGAAAGGTTTTTGTTTGCAATCTTGCTCTGATTTGAAAGGGTATACGTATACGTGATGGATTGACTGTAGAAGTATTGCTCCTGCATAGTAAACCAGCCCCTTGCATTCTTTAGGCACTTTCCTTCCCTCATTTTTGAGCACACCCATAATTACACACACATTGCACCTGTTTCCATACTTCTTTCCTCTCCTTATTCCTTGGGCAGATCTGAGTACTGCTGCATGGCATAATTGGCATGCTTGCTTCAAGCTGAAGCACACTTTGTTAGCTATCCAATCGGCGCACAAGAGCACAGACGAAAATCTTTGCTGAAGCACACGTCCTCTTCCTGCCCCCTGCTGCCCAGGTCTGAGTACTGCTATTTGTCGTGGCTGGCACGCTGCTATATCATGAATGGCCGGCCTCGCTTTGCATGGGAGCTGTACTTGAAAATGGACACAGGCACTGAGAGCTACCAGCTGTTGCAGGTCATTGCAAACGACGCCTACAAGATGGGAGCATTTGTGAGTGTGGCGCCTTCTTTGGCTGGTGGTCTTTGGTAGTACTACAAGATGGGAGCATTTGTGAGTGTGGTGCCTTCTTTGGCTGGTGGTTTGTTGGTAGTACTGCAGGATGTGCCATGCGTCATAACCTGAATACGACGGCATTAGGCCAATGATATCAGGAAGCCCGGTAAAAACAGTTTTCAAATGACACCACTAAGATAAAAACTATGACAGTCACGTGTCAATTTGGGGCCTTCGACCCAAAATTGACCTCCCCCCCTCCAAACCCCCTTCCTGACCCCCCAAACGAATAAAAAAGGTATCAATCTGCTCAGAACTTTAGCAGCTATCTGCCTGCACAGTTCTCATGCCAAATAGTATAATACCTGACGAGCTACAGGCAGATACTGATATGCGCACGCTCTTGCACTGACCACCTGTTTAGTGCACGAATCCAGCCAATACCTTTGCCAAAGCACTTTCTTACTTCATTCATGCAACTTAAGCATAGTGCAATACGAGAACTGCAAGTATGGAACTAATTGCTGGTGATTTTCCAGAACACACACCCCCGCGGCCTATTTGGAGGCAATCCATGCATTTCTGTGGTTAGGCACCCAGACCCCCCCCTCAAATCACCCAACAAGGGCGCCAATCAAACAGGCTCAAGCTGAGGAGCCTATAAATATATTAATATATGCGAGAGTAGCTCAGTAATATTCTGGACCCCCCCCCCAGATTCCCTGACCCTACGCGTGAAATTTTCCTTTCTGAAAACACCATATGTATGTATGCACGTATGTATGGTCCTGTCAAATTCTAATTACCATAGACAACCAAGTGGTCCCGAAGGACCGCTTACCGTAATATGCTGCAAGTCACTCACACCGTAATATTGTTGCTTGCAAGCAGCGTCTCAAAATGGGCGCTTTGTATTTTCTCTTGCTGGTTTGAATAGGTGATTGAGGTTGCAACTCAGGGAATTTGTTGAGGCATTGGTGAGGTGTCTAGGATTGCAGCTACAGAATGGGAGCATCAAACTGAAGTTACAGTTTTCCTAGGATTATGTTTATGTTTATGCGCCTTAGGCATTCTTGATTGCATTGCCAGCTGGTTCAGGAACTAGAATACATCTTTTAAAGAAGGTTATGTACACATTTTCAGCCACAAAGCAGAGTGAACTGCAGAAGGTTAGTGGATTAAAACGGGAAGGCTCAGTGACACGCTGGAGCACACGAACACGGAATTTCATCTTACACTTGCACCCTATCTCCTCCTTTGCCGCTACTGGCCTGCATCAACACTCATTTGTGTGTGTGCGTGTGCGTGTGTGTGTGTGTGTGTTGTGCTGTGTGTGGCGCAGTTTTACGCTGCAAAGGCCTTTGATGTGCTAGAGCGACTGGACCCAGCACCAGAATACTTGGAAGGCAAAAAGGGGGGCATTGCCGGCACATTCCAGGTGAGAATTTTCTAACTAAAAATTGGAGAACACTAAAGTAAATGACTGAAATCCAGACAAGCTGTCTTGCAATATGTTGTGAAGGGCACCAAGGGGCGTTGTGGAGTGGATCGCATGCCAAGCTTAAATTTTAATGTACTTTTGCTGTTCATCGACAATTTTATTCTAGAGACATGCTCTGCGAATCATCGTCGGCTTCATGGCATACCTTCTGTCCTGTGCGTGGGCTGCAATGAGTGCAGCAAGTTGTTTCTGCCACACGTCAATGGCTAGCAGTCAGTAGCGTACCAATCACACTTTTTGACTGATGACTTTATCTGTAACCTCTGTTTCTGCCACACGTTAATGGCTAGCAGTCAATAGTCTAGCAGTCACACTTTTGACTGGTGGCTTAATCTGTAACTTATGTTTCCGCCACACGTCAATGGCTTGCGCAGTTGCAATCTGTTATGTTCACCTACATGCCTCGGGCACTGCCTGATGTTGACAGCCCTGTGGTGTGTGCTGCTGTTGACAGCCCTGTGGAACACCACGTCTTGACGCTTCCATCAATGAAGGCAAACTCAGACGAAGCAAACATGAGCTATATTCATTCTTCACCTCATATTACATGCAGTCTATTGTCGCGGGTAAGGAGCCTCGGGATGGGCTCAAGGATCTGCTGGCCATGCTGCGCAACAGCCAGCAGCCGGAGATGGAGCAGATAGCTAGGGTGATCAGATCCTGGGGACAACAGAGTGGCGCGCTGTGAAGAATGGTGCTGTAAAAGTAATTGTACAACTTTTGTCTTTATTACAGCTATCATAGCTATGTACATTGTAACATGAGACACAGGTGGGTACACCAGTCTCTTGTACCCCCAACGCTCATTGCTTTTTCTGACTTGTGAATCATAAGTTGTTGTGCTTCCTTTCTCTTTAATCTAATTCCTGATTTTGATGGAATGTTGTGTAACGTACCCGTAACGGAATTATTTTCTTCTTCGTGCCGGAAGTGTTTGCAACATGGTGCTAGAAAGATCCAGCTACACTGGCATGAAAGAATTCGAGCAGACACCTTAGTTTGATTTTCGTGGCACTCAACCTGAGACGGCTGGTCGTAGTATGAGGTCGTGTAAGTAATTTCAAAGCAAAGAAGCGGCTGGTCATAGGCCGATCAGCCGAACAGTCTGGCTAAGGTAACATCATTAAACAGTCTGGCTAAAGGTCCCCCCATGTAAATCTGAATCTCCCTTTTAAAGGATTTTTTGGTAGGTGCTACAAGTCTGTAGCGCTACAACAAGCAACGGGTTTACAAAGGGGGTAAATTGGCAGCCACATATGTTGGCTGATAGGCAATGCTGGATCAGCCAGCGTAAAGTCAACATAAGGTTGTAGAAAAGAACTGGTTTCAGCCAGTGCCATATTGTTCTCTACAACAAACACACCTCAAAAATTTTACATTGCTTTACGTACGCAGCCTAGCAGTCGCACTTTTTTGACTGATGGCTTGATCTGTAAGCTTTGTATCCTCTTTTCCATTTACTCAACCATATGGCTGAGCATAAAGAAGTTAACTGAGCTAATTGAATACCGCAATATCAAATAAACCCAGAAATGCTATCTTCAAAAAACTGGCTCCCCCATCTTGTTGGCCGCCATTTCTTTTGTTTAGCCAGGTGTGGTTTCAGGCTTTCACTGATATGCCCTTTGAGGCATACATAGTGATGTAACCTTACTTATTGGCCGCCAATTGAACGAGACTAAGCAAGACAACCTCACCTGAAAAATCAACCAACCAAATCATACGAATCGTCACTGACACCAGTTGGGCGTGACATGGAGAGGACCGGAAGCTTCTTGAAGAATAATGCAGAGATTTTTGTTCCATTCCTTTTCGACGTGAGCTGGTACCCCCAGGACCAGTTTCCCCCTCTAAGTTTTTCCTTTGCTGCTGGCTGAAGCCCCCTGCCACTCCAAAGATCCCACCACTCCCATTCACAAGCATTGTTGTCTCTTGAGTTCCACGGTGGAGACCCAATGAGTCACTGCATTGTTCCTTCACGTGGCAAAAGCAAGGAACTTCCAAAACAACAGATCACGCCTAACAAAGCCAAAACTTGTTTTGCAACATGTTGGTTCAGCAACAATGAAGACACAGTACAGATGCTCAGTCAGCGCAACATAGATTGGAAATATGAGGGATAATTGGTGGGTTCAAAACAACCACAATAGTGTGCACAAGTCAACATGGCAAGAATATTATACAGAACACGAGGAGGTAAGGTCGTAGAGGTTTCTGAGGCAGAAAAAACGGCTGACCAATGGTTCACCATTCCTCCTCCTCTTGTGCTAGGATAGAGGTCAGCACATCGTTTTCTTCGTAGACCTCCCCCTCCTGTTCACCCCAGCGGCCTGCTAATGCTGCCTCTCCTTTGTCCGTGCCCCCCCCTTCCCTTTCTTCACCCTCCCACGCACACGGGCTGCTGCTAGGAAGCGACCGGACCACCTGAAACAGGCATGCGTGGTGTTGCGCAGTAAACAAACATGCAAAGTAACAACATCATAGATAATTCCTCAATGATCATGGCTTTGTGCAGCCTACTTGCCCCATATTTATCGATGACCACAGCTTTGTGCAGCCTACTTGCCCCAAGAAACAAAGGCTTTGCTGGTCGTGTTGGCACTCCCACAATCAAGGTTGAACACACAATTGAGTAGCATGCTAGCAGCCCGTTCCCACAGGCTAGCAGAGGAATTTCCTGGGCTAGCAGCCTGTTCCCACAAGCTAGCAGGCTAGCAGCCAGCCTGTTGCCACAGGCCTGCTAGCCCGTTTACACAGGCTAGCAGACTAACAGCCCACAGGCTAGCAGCAGGCTAGCAGCCCATTCCCAAAGGCTAGCAGCCTAGCAGCAGCCCAGCAGCCCGTTCCCACAGGCTAGCAGCCTAGCAGCAGCCTAGCAGCCCGCTCCCACAGGCTGGAACAGGAGTTTCCTCTGCCAGAACATTGCTTGCAGCTTGCATCAACTCACACCATGCATGAACGAAAATCACCTGCCAGAACATTGCTTGCATCAACTCACACCACGCATAAACGAAAATCACCTGTGTGGAGCTTTTCCTAGGCCCATGTATGCACAGGCACGCACGCGGCACGTGTGCCTCTCTCACCTCCTCACCGTCAGCACTTTCTTGTCTAGATGCCACACAATTAATGTGCAGCCTTCCCCCCCAGACTTATGTGCAGGTGCAGGTAGGTACACACACAGCGCACATGCTCCTTACACCTCTTCAACCATCCAAGCGCTGGATCTGTGTCAGCTTGTCACGCACCTGGGGTGCAGCCTTTCCCGACCCTATGTGCAGGTGTGGGTAGCGCATGCGCAGCTCACGTTGCTGCTGCAGGTGCAACGCCAGGGGGAGGTGAGGGAACTTGCTTTCCAGGGGGTCCCTGTGCGTGGTCTGCTGCTGCGACAGCTGGTGCTTGCTTGCTGCGACAGCTGCTTGCTGTGACAGCTGTTCCCTGTGCGTGGTCTGCTGCTGCGACAGCTGGTGCTGGTGCTGTTGCTGCTGCTGGTGTGGCTGCTGGCGCTGCTGTTGTGACAGCCTGCTGGTGTTGGAAGTCACCCTGCTTGTACGGCCTGTGTGTGTGGTTGTGTGTGTGTTTGTGTGTGTGTGTATGTATGTGTGTGTGTGTGCAAGTTTGTAAACGCACTGTGCTGGCCATCGTGTTTCTATGTGTGTGTGTATGTGTATGTGTGTTTGCGCTTCTGTGTGTGCTTGAATTTACGATAAGAGTCGTTTCACCTGCCACGAGGATAAGAAATTGCAGTTGTGTGCATGCATGTGGTAGTTGTTGCACTTGTATGGAGTGATTGGAATTATTGGAGTGATTGTTGGAGTGATTGTTGGAGTGATTGTTGCACTTGTATGGAGTCATACAAATTGTACTGGCATCAATATTCTGGTGGGAAAGTTTTACAGTACTTGACGCCTTCCCTTGATTTATGTGGGGAGTGATTTTTGCTGCCTGCGCGTTTTTTTCCACTTCCCTTGGGTGGCTCCCAGCTTTTCTGTTGAGTAATGGAAACAAAGCCGCCTTTTGGTACCAAGCACCATTTCCGTCCTCCACCCAGGGGCAAGGGGGAGGGGAAAAGCATATCCCAAAATAGTCATGTGAACTAAACGGTGTGTATAGCCTTTCACAGATCCATGATCTCCACGTCAACTGCAGATAATCTCAAGCTCATCCTGAGAGCAGAAGTCCTCATTCCCAGTCTCGGGTACCTTGGGTACCGGGTTTCAAGAAAAAGGAGCCACTCTGGTACCGGGTACCGTGAAACTCCTCCTCCACAGAAAGAATAACATGTTCAATGAGGATCTGGGTGGTCGCAGGCCTGAAACAAACCGGCTCCTGATGAGAGGTGGTGATGGTACTGGAGAGGGCGCGTGTTTGGAATGGACGCGTAGTTGACAACAGAATGTACCTGTGGCGGTACTGGAAAGGGCACAACATAGGCGTAACCCTTGAGCTCACGTGACTGAGCTTACGCAATAGTACCAGCGTGTCAATATTAACAAGTGACTGACGGTCACGTTATATTTAGGGTTGGCCAGAACCGTATATATACACCGTATATGACCGTATTTTTGGTGATTTCCCTGCCAAAAATACCGTATATACACCGTATATGTATGGTTCTGGCCAACCCTAGTTATATTGGGTGCCCATGACTGTCCTCACCCCGGCCTATGGCTCGCCTTCTTTGAGCCCGCACGGAGAGAACAAAATTCATGTTCACTCGTCGTTGCTGCTCCCCCCATCCCTCTTCCTATCCTAGCTTTGCCCTGTGCCACTACATAGAAATGTACAGCTGCACGCCACACCCACCCACACACCCACGCCCCCACACCTACGCCCACACCCACATCCACACCCACACCCACGCCCACGCCCACATCCACGCCCACACCTACGCCCACACCCACACCCACATCCACATCCACACCCACACCTACACCCACGCCCACGCCCACATCCACGCCCACACCTACGCCCACACCCACATCCACACCCACGCCCACACCCACACCCACGCCCACACCCACACCCACACCCACACCCACACCCACGCCCACACCCACACCC
>Ga0307947_1002004_pt1 | contig 16250 bp, 17 predicted proteins | sample OrgLakmetagen232_FD_201840 | JGI IMG/M metagenome (GOLD analysis project Ga0307947, IMG submission 201840) | Saline water microbial communities from Organic Lake, Antarctica - #232 | ecosystem: Environmental > Aquatic > Non-marine Saline and Alkaline > Saline | place: Antarctica: Organic Lake...
GTAGATGAATTGTGCAACAGCTGCATCCACACAAGCCTTGGTCACTGCCCTCTTGCTGCAGGTGTCCAATGACTGTGTAGATGCTGCTGCTGATGTGCTTGCTGTAGTCCTGTGCAGGTGCCTCTCTCTTCCTGCATGCTCCTTCCTCTAAGCGCTAGCGTCGGCAGTTTCTCCCATGCGAGCGCTGCGACTACGCCATGAGGATTCCGGCCGGGTCAGCTTTGCATGCTGCTACACCTACGCCGGGATTCTGCCTCATGAAGTGCTCGCGGATGCGGGGGGCACCGCTGCTAAATCTTGGAACGCTGGCATCTGGCTCTGGCATCTCGTAAATCTGCCCCTTCTGTCCCATAACAACAACAAGATGCCACTCAGGGTCTTTACCAGGAGGCGTTATAATGTTCTGGAGGCTGTGGGGACAATTCGTGGTGGTTGGAGGGTGGTTGGTGCAAGCCCAAGATACCCTCCAAAATAGCATAAATACGTTTTCGTATTATACGCGTATTGCGTATTTATAGCGTACTATACCGTATGGGATGTCTCAGAAGTCCGTATGACCCATCCCTGGTTTATGATGATTTTCCATTGTGTAGGATGATTGTCCATTGTGTAGGATGATTGTGTATGATGAAAAGCGCTACCATTGTGTAAGAGGATTGTGTAGGTTAATTGTGTAGGATGATTGTGTATGATGAAAAGCGCTGACCATGATGATTGTACATTGTGTAGGATGATTGTGTAGGATGAAAAGCGCTGTCCATTGTGTGGGAGGGGAGCTGGGTGTTGGATAAATATAGTGCACGGTAGAACAGGCCAAAGCAGCATTTTCATTGAAACAAAAAGGCTACCTCCTGATTTAAAACAGAATATGGAATAGCATAATGTACAGAATTCACGTAGACCTACCCGGTGTTGGTGATAATCTGGGCCCTGGCCTTAGCATAAGTCGTGCTAAAATCATGGACGTTTAAAAAATCAATGCACATATTTCACGAAGACCTACCCGGTGTTGGTGATGGTCCGGGCCCTGGCCTTAGCAAAGGTCGTATTAAAGTCATGAACATATAAAAAAATCAATGCACGGATTTCACGCCGGCCTACCCGGTGTTGGTGATGGTCCGGGCCCTGGCAAAAGTCGTGTTAAAATCATGGACGTTTAAAAAATCAAGGCACAGATTTCACGTAGACCTACCTGGCGTCGGTGATGGTCCGGGCCCTGGCGAAGGCCCAGGCTCAGGAGAAGGGGAGGGGGAGGGAGAGGGGGAAGGAGGGGGAGAAGGAGAGGGAGAAGGGGCGGGAGGGGGAATTGGAGGAAGGTCTGGGTAGATGCATGTCCCGACTTTGCACTTGATGCCGAGGGAGGATACGTAGGAGCCCTCCTGTATGTATGTTGGCAATCGTGTAGTGAAGTGTGTGTGTGTGCGTGTGTATGTGTGTGTGTGCGTGCGCGTATCAAATTGTGTTAAATGTGAGAATTGAAGCATAGATAATTCGAGGGTCTCAAACAGTGCAATATGATTTTGAGGGAGGATACGTAGGGGCCCTCCTGTATGTATGTTGGAAATCGTGTAGTGGTGTGTGCGTGCATGCGTGCGTGTGTGTGTGTGTCTGTGTGTGTGTGTGTGTGTCTGTGTGTGTGTGTGTTTGTGTGTGTGTGTGTGTGTCTCTGTGTGTGTGTGCGTGTTAAAATTTGTGAGATTGAAGCATAAATAATTTGTGGGTCTCCATTACTGCACTATGATGCCGAGGGAGGACACGAAGGAGCCCTCCAGTATGTATGTTGGCAATCGCGTAGTGGTGTGAATGTGAAAGTGAAAGTGTGAGAAAAAGAAATTGTTGAGAAAGAGGGTCTGCAAGTATGCAATATGGTTAAGGTTGGCCAGAACCATATATATACGATGTATATGCGGTATTTTTGGCAAGGAAATCACCATTTATACGGTCATATACAGTGTATACATAAACGGTCATTTGACCAACCCTACCCACGCACCATTGTGATGTAGCACCATTGTGATGTAGCACCATTGTGATGTAGCACCAGCGTGATGTAGCTCCATCGTGATGTACCAACCCTACCCACACACCATCGTGATGTCGCACCAGCGTGATGTAGCAAACCTACCCACACACCATCGTGATGTAGCACTTGTTGTCGCAGCATCGTGATGTAGCACCATCGTGATGTACCAACCCTACCCATACACCATCGTGATGTAGCACTTGTTGTCGCAGCATCGTGATGTAGCACCATCGTGATGTACCAACCCTACCCACACACCATCGTGATGTACCAACCCTACCCACACACCATCGTGATGTAGCACCACCGTGATGTACCAACCCTACCCACACTCCATCGTGATTTAGCACGTGTTGATGTCGCACGTGATGTTGCATCATCGTAATGTACCAACCCTACCTACACACCATCGTGATGTACCAACCCTACCCACACACCATCGTGATATAGCACCATCGTGATGTAGCAAACCTACCCACACACCATCGTGATTTAGCACCATCGTGATGTACCAACCCTACCCACGCAGCATCGTGATGTAGCACATGATGTCGCACCGTCGTGATGTCGCACCATCGTGATGTCGCACCATCGTAATGTACCAACCCTACCCACACACCATCGTGATTTAGCACCATCGTGATGTCCCAAACCTACCCACACACCATCGTGATGTAGCACCATCGTGATGCAGCACTGACGGTGTATACATATACGGTTCTGACCAACCCTACCCATGCACCATCGTGATGTAGCACTGGAAAGCCCGTTACATATATGATTATGACAAAACCCTATCCTTGCACCATCGTGATGTAGCACTGGAAAAGCCCGTTACATATTTGGTTATGACAAACCCTACCCACGCATCAACATGATGTAGCACTGACAGTGTATACATATTCGGTTATGACCAACCCTACCCACACACCATCGTGATGTAGCACTGGAAAAGCCCGTCTGGCCCTTTGTTCTCTTTACAGCCCAGCTTGAACAACTTGCCGGGAACGGGGTACGTGCCTGCCAGTGTACGCGGAAGTTTTAAGGTTGCTTGCAAAACATGCTGCCAGTATATGCGGAGGATGAGGTTGCTTGCAAAACATGCTGCCAATGTATGCGGAAGAATTAAAGTTGCTTGCAACATGCTGCCAATGTATGCGGAAGAATTAAGGTTGCTTGCAGCATGCTGCCAATGTCTGCGGAGAATGAGGTTGCTTGCAAAACATGCTGCCAATGTATGCAGAAGAATTGAAGTTGCTTGCAACATGCTGCCAGTGTATGCGGAGAATGAGGTTGCTTGCAACATGCTGCCAGTGTATGCGGAAGTTTTAAGGTTGCTTGCAAAACATGCTGCCAATGTCTGCGGAGGATGAGGTTGCTTGCAACATGCTGCCAATGTATGCGGAAGTTTTAAGGTTGCTTGCAAAACATCCTGCCAATGTCTGCAGAGAATGAGGTTGCTTGCAAAACATGCTGCCAGTGTATGCGGAAGTTTTAAGGTTGCTTGCAAAACATGCTGCCAATGTCTGCAGAGAATGAGGTTGCTTGCAAAACATGCTGCCAATGTATGCGGAAGTTTTAAGGTTGCTTGTAAAACATGCTGCCAATGTCTGCAGAGAATAAGGTTGCTTGCAGCATGCTGCCGGTATACAAGTGGCTCAATATGTGGGGGTTTTAATGCCTGTGCAATTACAACATTTTCCCTGTGTGCATGTAAACAAGAATGGGAGATTGCCATGCTCCGGACATCCACAACATACACTTGAGCACACACGTACACGTACACACACACACACAGACACACACACACACACACACACGCACAAACACAAAGATCACACCCATCACCTGGCAGGCTGTGGTGTGTCCAGTACGGGGCGTTACCATGCTCCACACGCCACAACACACACATGAACACACAAACACACATGAACACACACTTACACACAGAAACACACACACATGAACACACAAATCCACACAAAAACACACACACATCTCACACCCATCACCTGGCAGGCAGTGGTGTGTCCAGTACGGGGCATTGCCATGCTCCACACGCCACAACACACATGAACACACACATGAACACACAAACACACATGAACACACACTTGCACACAGAAACACACACACACACATGAACACACAAATACACACAAAAACACACACACATCTCACACCCATCACCTGGCAGGCAGTGGTGTGTCCAGTACGGGGCATTGCCATGCTCCACACGCCCACAAGACACTGGCGTCCAGCCAGGGCACTTTTTGGCATCTGCACGGCGAAAGAGTCTCGGCATAATTAATTTGCAAGCTCCTCGTTTGGGCACTTTCTGCGTCTGCTTCGTGCCAAAAGACGCAATGCCATGTGATGTAACCTATTTATATATTCGCATCTCAAGTATGCCTTTTACAACGCGCTGCTGCATTGGTCATCTATGTGCATCTGCATGGCAGAAGAGTTGAGGAGTGAGACCTGCATCCAGCCTTTAAATTTTGGCATGGAATCAGATGCAAGAACTTCTCCACGGCAACAACAAATAAACAGGGTTGGCCAGAACCAAATATATTCGGTGTATATACGGTATTTTTGGCAGGGAATTTACCAAGTATACGGTCATATACGGTGTATTTATACGGTTCTGGCCACCCTACAAATAAACATGATTTGCTCAATGGTAACAATGCTGTAGCCCTCGGGGGCCCTCGGGGTCTATTATTGGGCTAGACATTTTTATCAGTGAGCAATAGCGAAAGTAATTATCTGCCTATAAAAAGAGCCTCTCCGGAACCAACCGTCAAAAGGGCACATAACTTACATCAGCGACTTACTCAAGAGCAGGTCTCAGACCAAGCCTGCAACCCTCCTGATCCACCTGTTTTTTTCTTCTTTTCCATGGTGGAGGAGATTAAACGGCACCTGGTAATTAAGTGGCCCACTTTCCTAAATTTAGAGTGGGCAAGAAATCTCACTGCTTGCGTAGTTCTACCTTTTCTTTACATAAGGCCCCGGTTACACTAGGATTTTTTCGCTAAATTTTTCATCCATGATTTTTTCGCCCAAAAATGAAAAAAATTTTCATTTGGGGGAAAAAAATTGGAGGCGGTCACACGGGGGAAATTGAAAATTTTCACCAAGTTTTCGTTCAGTACCAAGCACAGAGAGTGTTCCCACAGCTCTCCATGTTGTGCCCAGCTCTTCTCATGGCATGGCTAGCCACCATGCCACAGTTTCTGTTCATGCCACAGCAACAGTCGACTTTCTCAGAGTGGGCCCTCACCACTGTCGTGCCAGCCGTCTTCTTGCTCTTGGAGGCGCCCAACCCCGGCCCTGCTCAGCTTGGAGCATGCCTTGCCTTGGTCCATGGCTTAGGGCAGGGGCAGCCTGGCGAGAGACCCAGAAGAAAATGGGAGCATCCGGCAGGTGGGGGGAGGAAATTTGCTTGCACAAGCGTGCAACATAGCTAGTTTGCATGCAAGCACGCATGTGCACACAGCTTATATGTACACCCACACACAGCTTGCACAGAACTCATGTGCACATAGCTTGCACACAGCATAGCTTGCACAACATATGTGCACACGACTGGTGCTTGGTGTTCGCACATGGGCTTGCATGATTTGCGCATTTGCGGGAAGCCATTCCCTCACATCCTCTTGCCTCTCTGCGTCCGCTGCTGCACCGGGACCTGCTGCTGCACCTTTGACTGTGAGGAAAGGAGGGGCAACCCCAGCCCTTTCTTTTTCTTTGCCATTTTCATTGCTACTAACATAACAATGAAAAAAGTCAGATTAAACCCAAAATTTGTGATCAGGGGGTGTTACGAGGTCAAAACACACCATCAGGGAGCATCCCTGAGAAAGTTTGGAAGTTGGCCCAAGTGAAAAAATTTATCAAAGAACGCTCTTTTTCCAACCTCAAACTCTTGAAATTTTTTGGGTGGTTGGGTAAAAACAATTTGGGGCACCGTGTGACCGGACATTTTTCCGCCCAAAAACGAAAACAATTTCACTGAAGTGTTTTCATATTTAGCGAAAAAATTTCTAGTGTAACCGGGGCCCAAGTAACCTCCACCACAGAAAGATGAGGAATTGAATTGTGTCCAGGAGTGGTGCTGGACAGGCCTCAAATCAACATAAATATATGTTACAAAGGCAACTCGATGGTTTCAAAAAGACAGCTGCACATGGTTAGGGTTGGCCAGAACCGTATATGTACACTGTATATGACTGTATGTATGGTACTTCCACTGCTAAAATACCCAATATACAAGTATATGTATATGGTCCTGGCCAACCCTAAACATGACAAAACTGCACACTGTGTGTATCACATGTCTGCACGCTATGTCATAACTGTACACTGTGTGTCTTAAATAACTGCGCAATATGTCTTATAAGTGCACACTGTGTCTTATATGTCTGCACGCTATGTCTTATAAGTGCACAGTGTGTGTATCACATGTCTGCACGCTATGCCATAACTGCACACTGTGTGTCTTATATGTCTGCACGCTATGTCTTATAACTGCACACTGCGTGTCTTATATAATTGCGCGCTATGTCTTATAAGTGCACCCTGTGTGTCTTTTATGTCTGCACACTATGTCTTAAAAGTGCACACTGCGTGTCTTTTATAACTGCATGCTATGCCTTATAAGTGCACACTGCGTGTCTTATATAACTGCACGCTATGTCTTATAAGTGCACAATGTGTGTCTTATATGTCTGCACGCTATGCCATAACTGCACACTGTGTGTCTTATATGTCTGCACGCTATGCCATAATTGCACACTGTGTGTCTTATATGTCTGCACACTATGTCTTATAAGTGCACACTGCATGTCTTATATAACTGCACGCTATGTCTTATAAGTGCACACTGTGTGTCTTATATAACTACACTCTGTCAGTGAGCAAAGGCTTAGCAGAGCCCAAGCATTTCGGAATTCATGTATTTATGCAGCACACTTGCTTATTTGGCTAGGGCTTGCGTTTGTGCAGCACTCAAACACACAGTGCCCAATAATGCATATATATATGTGCCCAATAATGCAACACACTTGCTTGTTTGGCTAGGGCGTGTGTTTGTGCAGCACTCCAACGCACAGTGCCCATTATTGCAGCACACTTGCGTCTTTGACTAGCTGGAGCGTGCACCCACGCTGCATTCCAAAGCACCAGTGCCCAAGCAATATAAAAGAGTCAGGAATGCCGCACACAGCAGCATAACCACCGCTGTGTTCACAGCTGCCTTACCGCAACGCCACCAACCTTTCCTGCCGAGATTATTCTTCGTTAATATCACTATAATGCATTCCAAAGTGCTTAGACATGATATGTCTTGCAAACGCTACAGATACATCGAATATAGCTTGTTCAGGAACTACAATGAAACTAACTGTGTTGACAGCTGCTCACACAACGGCACCCTACCTTTTTTTAGATTCGTGAATTATTTCTAGATTTATCAAATAAAATAGGAGACATTGATTTGGTGATTATAATAACTTTGGTAGCCACCAGATTCGCCATCTGTGTTTCAACGATGACAGTGCAAAAAACCTATCACTGACAATACTTTGCGCAGACCAGACGTACTGAGCTTTTTGCAACGGTTGATCCAGTAGCATAAACAACTTATCACTGACAATTTCCTGTGCAGACAAGACGCACTGAGCTTGCAAGAGTCGACTGATCGGTTGTAGTGGCATGAAATTTATGACACTACCGTACCCTTGCGGACTCATCCCGGTGCCCAAATTTCATAAATATTTAACATGACCCCGGGTAGCCCCGGAGCCTCAAAATAAACATTTCAGCCATTCCCGCACAAGTCCCGGTGGGCATTTGGCCCCAGGCAGTGCGTGTGCGAGTATGCGTGCACATGCACGTGTGTGCGTGCGCTTGTGTTTCGTGCTGCAGGTGCTGGGGCAGGTGCTCCAGGAGCTGTCCAGGAGTGTCGTGCTCCAGGTGCTGTTTAGGAATGTCGTGCTCCAGGTGCTGGGGCGCATGTGAGTCGTGCTGCAGGTGCTGGGGCTGGTGCTGCAGGTGCTGGGGCTGGGGCTGGTGCTGGTGCTGGTGCTGGGGCTGGAGTTGGTGCTGGGGCGGGGCCTTCTCCACTCATCACTGTTCACCCACCCACAAAACTTTATTTTCGCCAATCCCGGGCAACCCCGGAGCCTCAAAATAATAATATATTTTAAATGATACCGGAACCACCCCGGAGCGCAAAAAAACGTTATTTACCCAGGATGATATGGTATAATATTACTGTCAGAAATTTGCACGAGGTGAATACGGGAAAGTTATGGTATAGTATTACTGTCAGAGATTTGCACAAATAAAAAGCACTGAGCTTGTAGAAGTCGACCCAACAGTTGTTGTGGCATAGAAATTATGAAACTTTCCTTTTAATGGTTGTAGTGGCATTGAACTTATGGCACTGAAGCATCACTGTCAAACACTTGCACGGACAAGAGGCACTGAGCTTGCAGAAGTCGATTAACCTGTATTTTTCACAGACCCCGACCAACTGACAACAGCACACTTACTGCTGCTGGGGCACTGCACGTGGGAGTCTTTGCATGAGTAGATCCAACAGTCGTCGCCCTCAAGGGGGGAGATACAATAGCACACTTACTGCTGCTGGGGCACTGCACGTGGGAGTCTTTGCATGAGTAGATCCAACAGTCGTCGCCCTCAAGGGGGGAGATACAATAGCACACTTACTGCTGCTGGGGCACTGCACGTGGGAGTCTTTGCATGAGTAGATCCAACAGTCGTCACCCTCAAGGGGGGAGATGCACTCCCCTCTTTTCCACGAGCAGCCCTCCAACGTACCATCCCACACACCAGGGTAGGCATAACTGTGTGTGCGTGTGTGTGTGTGTACGAGTGTGTGTGTATCTGTGTGTGTATGTAAGGTGAGTGGGTGGGCGTAAATCTTACAAGCAGGCATGTACGTGTTTGTGTGTGTCAGAGCGTGAGCATCAGGGATACTCTGCCTGTGTAGTGATGCTCTGCCTGTGTGTCAGAGTGTGAGCATCAGGGGTTTCAGGGTAGCAGCATGCTGTGTCAATCCCAGGAGCAGGAGCAGAAAGAAAATGGGAATAAGAAGAACAACGCAGGGATGATAAACCGCTCCCCATGGTCGTTAAGAAAGCAGCCTGGTCAACAACGAACATCTAGTTGAGCAAGCGGTAAATTCATCTTGAGCCAGCTGCTTCAGCCATATGCTTCAGCTAAAAAAATTCACCTCTTATTTCACCTGTTATTCCACCTTTTATTTTCAGCTTAAAAAAATCCACCTTGAGCCAGCTGCTTCAGCCATGTGATTCAGCTAAAAAAAAGGTTGGCCAGTTTCCTGTTGTTGGGAAGCTAGACTTTTACATCACTAAGGGGAGTAGAACCACAGAACCCTTCAAGAGTCTGGCCTGGCCATACAAGTGTAGGGTTGGCCAGAGCCATACATATACGGTGTATATACGGTATATTTGGCAGAAAAATCACCAAACATACGGTCATATCTAGTGCATATATACGGGGTTCTGGCCAACCCTACATAAGTTGATTAGGAGTTTCAGGTTTCCGTTAAAAGTGGGAGCACCAGAAAGAAATCAAAGCGATTGGCTTTTGAATGCAGTGGAGGCTTTTTAAGACAGTGGAGGCTTTTTAAGGCAGCCCGACCTGATGTAACTCCTTTCTGATAAATTAGGGGGGCGCTATTAATATGATGCTTGCGCAGACTTCGAGATCACTCTGTGACCATCCCACTCAACTACATAACTTCAGGCTAAAGACCCATAATTAACAAGTGTGTTTTGGAACGTTTGAGAGAACATGAGCAATGATTAACAGGCTGTGCTGACAGCAACAGCGCAGTGACTCAACCCAACCCCTCCACCAAAATAAACACGCAGCCCTAGTTACTAAAAGTGCTTGATCTTATTTCTTGTCTCTGTGGAGGAGGAATAACAGAACCCGGTATTAAATGGCCACTTTTCCTTCATTGCTGTGAGGAGTGGATTTTGCTGCCTGCGTGGTTTCAGTCAGTCAGTGGAACCTCTTAACCAAAACCCTAAACCCTAAAACCTACACCCCACCATAAAAAAAACACGCAGCCCTAACTACTGAAGTGCCTGGTCTTTTTCCTTTTTTCTGTGGAGGAGGAACTATACAGTGCCCGGTATTAAGTGGCCACTTTTCCTTAATTACTGTGGGGAGTGGTTTTTGCTGCCTGCGTAGTTTCAGTCAGTCAGTGGAACCTCTTAACCAAAACCCTAAACCCTAAAACTTACACCCCACCAAAAAAAAAGCAAACAGCCCTGACTACCGAAGTGCTTGATCTAATTTCTCGCCTCTGTGGAGGAGGAACTATACAGTGCCCGGTACTAAGTGGCCACTTTTCCTTAATCACTGTGGGGAGTGGTTTTTGCTGCCTGCGTAGTTTCAGTCAGTCAGTGGAACCTCTCCACCAAAAAACACGCAGCCCTAATTTCTGAAGTGCTCACTCCCATTGCTCTGGCGTACATAGTAACATTGGGTTGAGTACTGACCGATACCAATCGAATGAACGAGGGGTTACTTGCTTGGCTTGAAAGAATTGTCTATGGCACTTTGCAATAATGTAATGGGGGAGTTCACAATCAGCAGCACTCACTCCCATCTCTCTCGTGTGAAGCATCGCTCGCCAGGTTTGCAGGGAAAGTCTGTGGCCGTATCCTGTGTGTGCATGTGTGCAAATGCACGTGTGTGCGGATTACGTGAACGTGTCCTGTGCATTTTAGTGCATGTGCACACGTGTGTGTATGTGTGTGCGTACTTGCAGGTGTACTCGTGTGGTTGTGTCCTGTGTGTGCGTGTGTGCGTATTTGCAGGTGTACTCGTGTGTCTAATGTATGTTCTGTGTCTTTTTTATGTTCTGCGTTCTGTGTGTGTTAGCTTGTGCAAATGTAATCTGTTGTGTACAGATTATGTGGCTGCATCTTGTGTGTATCCAAGTGTATACGTGCGTGCATGCGATTAGGTTGTAGTGAGAAAACAAGTGCACATGTGTGTGCATGCATTCAATCATAGTGTGTACGCAAGTGCCCACATGCGTGCATGCGATCAGATCATACTGTATATTAAGTGCAAACGAGTGTGCATGCAATCAGATCACAGTGTGTATATAAGTGTAAACATGCGTGCATGCGATCAGAATACAGTATATACCCTGTACACAAATGTATCTAGGACTTGCACAACATGGGGGGGCCGAATTTGAGTGTACAAGCATCCCTCATGCGGATTTCAAATACTGCAGACGGCGTGCACCATAATACACACAAGCAACAAAAGAAAAACACAAACACGCACGCACACACGTTCACACGTGCACAACCACACAAAACACACACGCACACACACACACACACACACACACACACACACACGCACACACACCTGTGAGTATGCGCCTGCTCGCTCATTCACTTGCGCAAGGGCATTGCCCACATCCCAGTCGTGCGCAGCATCAGAGGGCGTCATGAAAATGTCCCAGTTTGTGACGGGCTGTTTATCACACAGGAATTGCGTGGAAGCATCGTCTCCCCCACAGAAGCACTGCATGCTCTTGCCTGCACATACACACACACACGCAACATGCAGCAATGTTGGCTGTGCTTCCCACACAAATAAGATGGGCGGGTGTGAGTGGAATTTCCTGTGTACCTTGTGTTCCTGGTATGTGCTGGAAACGCTGGAAGCCTTCCAGAGTGTGTCACAAGCTGTTCATTACACAGGAATTGCGAGATAGCATTGTCGCCTTTACAGGGTTTGGCCAGAACCGTACATATGCTCCATATTTGACGGTATCTTTCGTGATTTCCCTGCCAAAAATACCTAATGCACACTGTGCATATGTATGGTTCTGGCCTGTAAGGGTTGGCATGGTCGACAGAAAACGTACACCATAAAGTTAACGCTGCGCATGTCAAGATTGTACATTTTCCACTTGGCAGTGCCTGACTTTGCTTTCCGTAATTTGCTACAGCTGTGAATATAGGGTAGGCCAGAATCATACATACACACGGTGTATGTACGGTATTTTTGGCAGGGAAATCACAATATATACGGTCAAATACGGTACATATATACGGGTCTGGCCAACCAGGAGGCGTCAAGGATCATAACTTTTTGGCGTCACGTGTCAAGCAAAATATAAATTACATATTTGGAATCCTGGCGTCGAGAGCTATCGATTGGTATATATATGGGTCCAATCGGAAGGGGGGAAATCCGGGGGGGTCCAGCGTTTTTTGGACCCCCCCCCAGAAATTTACTGGGCCACTCCTACGAAGTTTTAAATACATTATTGAAATCCTCGGCTCAAGCCCAGTCGATTGGCACCCTTTTTGAGCAAATTCGGTTAAGGGGAGGATGTCTGTGGACATGTCCAAAAGTCAGAGGCACACGCGTTCGGGTGCAGGCAGCGGGGTGAGTCACGCCAATGAAGCAGCAATTAACCCCAAACTTACAGGATTGTGCCAGCATGAGATAGTCATTGGAATTCTGAAGAAATGGAAGCAATGTTGGACTGTGCACGCCAGTTATGGGTGCCTGGTAGGTCACGTGTGCATGGGAATCTGCATCTCAGTTTTTGCCCCATAACTCTGCAACACTTCAGTTTCAGGTCTTGATGAGTATGCAGATGGATGCCTATTTGAAAAAGGAGCAGATTGGTACCCTTTTTGTTTGGGTGGGGGCACTGGAAGGGGGGTTTTGGGGGGGGGGCCCTCAGGGGTGTCCACTCCAAAAAGTAAACGTGTCGTCCACACACAAAAAAACTCCTGGGGCCACTTTCAATTATTATATGTATTTTTGATATCCTCAGCTCAAGCCCAGTCAATTGGCGCCCTTGTTGGGTGATTTGATTGATTGATTGATTGATTAATGAAAGGGGGGGATCTGTGTGCCTGGTCATAGAAATGCATGGAATGTCCCCAAGTAGGCCACGGGGGTGTGTCCAGGCAAACTACCAGCAATTGATTCCAAACTTGCAGTTTACGCATTGCATTATGCATAAGTTGCATGATTAAAGTAAAAAAGTGCGTTATCAAAGGTTTTGGCTGAATTTGTGCACTAAACAGGTGGTCATTGCAAACCAGTTTTTGCCCTATCGCTCGTCAGGTATTGCATGATTTGGCATGAGAACTGTGCAGGCAGATAGCTGCTTGAATTTTGAGCAGATTGACACCCTTTTTATTAGTGTGGGGGGTCAGGAAGGGGGTTGGGGGAGGGGGGGGGGGGCAGTATGGGCCGGAGGCCCATAATTTACACGTGACTGTCATGAATTTGTTTTGACGCCTCCTGGGCCAACCTTACACATATACGGTGTATATATACGGTATTTTTGGCAGGGAAATCACCAAAAATTTCGTCAAATACGGTGCAAATAAACGGGTCTGGCCAACCCTACATATATACGGTGTATATACGGTATTTTTTGGCAGGGAAATCACCAATTATATGGTAACATATGGTTCGCGTATATACGGTTCTGGACAACCCTTTGTACACCCTCACCTGCACATAATGCTAGGGTTGGCCAGAACCATACATGTGTACATTAATATGGTGAACACATAGCACTTTAGCAGAGAAATTCTCTTACATCGTCATATTATATTATATAATATAACTCAAATACAATGTGCGTATAATGCTCCGGCCAAACTCACATATTTGTAAGCAGGGCGCTGTGCGTGTGTGCTTGTGTGCGTGTGTGTGTGCGTGTCATATATATGACAGTCTGACAGTCTGACGAGCCACCATGATGTCTGACTCTAGTGGAACTCAGAAATAGACATCATGGTGGGCCATATAAAAGAAAAACTACGCAGCGAAAAACCACTCTCAAGAGTTATAAGGAAAAGGAGCCACTTTTGGTACTGGGTGCCGTAACACTCCCTCACCAAAGAAAAGAGAAACAAATCAATGAGGATCAGCAGGTTGCAGGATTGGCCTATAACTGGCTCCTGATGAGAGCTGGAAATGGTAATGGAGAGGGCACCATTAGGAAAATCAATAATAGTAGGACTCCATTTTCATTTTTACTTTCTATATAGGGGCTTTGTAATAATACAATACTAGTGTGCAAGAGAGAGCTCTGACAGTGTCATCGCACAGAGCCCTCTTTTTGTAAAGCTGCGCATCTTTACACAGACTGTGCTTGGCACAAAGGAGATGGATGGGTGTAAGTGTGAATAGATCAGCCTGCACACGCGCCTTTTAGATGAGACTAAAAGGCTTACAATCTTACAATGTTATGGGCCGTGAGGCCCTCCTTTCTTGTTTGATTTAACAAGTTGCACGCAACTTTGTTACACGCAGGATTGTTTGTTGGAATTTTTTTGTCTGCCGTGCCGAAGGATCTCTAGGGTACCAAAGCAGGAAAAATTTTAGGTTTTTGCACCTGCCCCTCAGGACATCTGTAGGTTTAGATTATCACCTGCGAACTTTTCGTCAGGAGTTGGGGCGATGGAGTCGCTCGTGCAGCTGGAGGCAGGAACGCTGCGGCCGTCAGGCAAGGTGCGAGGAGGACAGTGCTGCGCAGCCGTGCAAACTGTGTGTGTGTGTGCATGTGTGGTGTGTGAGAGTGTGTGTGTTTGTACTGTGTGTGCGTGCATGCGTGTGTACATACATACTGTGTGTATACTGTGTGTGCATGCGTGCGTGTGTGTGCCTGTGTGTGTCTGTGTCTATGTTTGTTTGTGCGTGTCTGTGTGTTGGGAGGGAGATATGCTAGGGTTTGGGTGTGGGCAGTGTGGGCAGCAATATAGCAAAAACTTGATTGATTAATGATAGTTCTTGATACACTGATAATTCATAATACACTTGCATAAATGTATGAGTGTGGGTGCAGGTATTGGTGGTTGCTGCGCAAGTGCGTGGACAGTGGTAAGAACAAATAGTGCATACCAGGAGCTGTTTTCATGGATGTGCGTGGAATATGAGTGGCACAGGCTGCTGTATGTTAGAAGAGGGTTGAAAAGGCAACAGGTTTGAATGCAGATGCGAGTTGTAAGGCGCAAAACTTTTGTCCGAGGAACTGACAACGAAAAACACACATAACCACAAAAGCGTACTTCCTGGCACCCACACTCAGTCCCTTCATGTCTTGCATCAAGACATCAGTTAGGGTTTAATATTTCCTCAAGGAGCAGGTGCGCTGTGTGTGGAATGGTGGTGCAGTGCACGCTGTGCCTGACCAGGAGCGCTGGAATCTGGTCTGCCCTACTCCACAGTAGCAGCAGCAGCAGCAGCAGCAGCAGCATTCCTACACAAGAGCTGGAGGACTACAATCAAGTTGTCCAACCGGCACTCACGTCCACAATCCGCCCCATCCCAATTGGGTGGGCAAACGCAGTCCGCGCAGCTTGTGGGCTCCGCTGTGATGTTTTCAGCACGCAGGTAGCCTCCATTCTTGCAGATGGGGTCCTGCACCTCAATTGCCTTCCTGCAAACTGCACGCGGAGGGTTCACGGACGCGTGTTCAACAGGGGAGTCCAGCATATCCATGATCAAGCAACTGAACAGGCATCCTCAGCAGGTACTGACTCTTTGCAATCTCAGCAGGGTCCGAAGTGGGTTCAGCATCCATGACAACAAAGATGCCTATGAAGAATAAAATCAGGCAGCATCGCCCACCAACTCCTATCCGATTCATTTTAAATTAACTTTTTGATATTTACACTTCGATTCGGCCGCAGGATCATAATGTGATTGGAATTCTGTTACTTATTTGTATTTGAATCCCGAATCATAAGCGTAAAACACCAAGAGACAACGTGCACGAATAGAAAAGGACTACGCCGTGTCTCGTTCGTAATGTCTCGTTCAAAATCAAGGTCTGGCATCTGAAAGAATGCAATTGACTCCACAGTATGTCCACAATCAGCACTTTTGCCCAATGTGAAGGGTATGTAGGTTCAAACAGACAGGTACAGACACAACGTTTTGCACGCTTGTCTCGACAGGGGCGATCGATACTGTTTTAAACACTGTGCCCAGGGCCGGCACTTTGATAGGCACTTTGAAGGCTAAAGTGCCTAGCCGGGACATGGGTCTGACCACGGTCCGGACATCCACCCCTGCGCCCAAATTGTATCAGAATGGTTGTCCGCCATGTCTTACAATGCATATATGCTCGCGAAACGTGCAAGCGCCGGTGAAGTAG
>Ga0307947_1002010_pt1 | contig 16239 bp, 18 predicted proteins | sample OrgLakmetagen232_FD_201840 | JGI IMG/M metagenome (GOLD analysis project Ga0307947, IMG submission 201840) | Saline water microbial communities from Organic Lake, Antarctica - #232 | ecosystem: Environmental > Aquatic > Non-marine Saline and Alkaline > Saline | place: Antarctica: Organic Lake...
TTGGTATTAAGCATACTATTGAAAAGCTTGACAGCTGACCGAAACCAGTAGAATTGCAACGGTTCATGTCCACATTCTCGGAGTACAGCCCAATTAGTGGTAGACTGCTTCACACCTAACGTGCCCCAATGTAACAAGCTGCGCTCATTTCAACCTCAGACTCCACGCCGCAAAAAACACCAACGCAGGAAATGAAAATGGTCACTCCCTATGAATTATATGAGCTATAAAAAGGAGGCACCTTTGGTATCTGGCCAGATATCTGAAAGGGAATCGAGGTCGATGGGTACCAGGCCAAGAGGGTTGAGTGGACAAGCTTTGCCTCTTAGTAGACCCCCGATGTGCACACACCATCCAAGATGGAGCTTGGAGCAAGCCTCTTAACTCTTTGTGGATCGTTACCGAGTTCCTTGGATGGCCCCAGGGTGTGAGTGTTGCAGGTGGTGCCACCCATACCCAAAAGGATGATGTGGAGACTCTTCGGAAGAGTTTTGGAAGCTCCTTAAATTATGGTGCAGAGATTTATCTTTGTGCTGTTCCTGTGCGGCAGGCATATAGCTGGTTCTGAGGTCTAGTGTCCTTACAGTACTTGAGTTCAATGAGGTGGATGTCACGTTGAAGTAAGCTGAGAACTCTTAGTTGCTATTGTCTAGGGATGGTTTCTGCTGGTGCTGCTGAAGTGCTCCCAGTCTCCCTCAGTTGCCCCCTACCACTCCGAAGGTCCACCGTGGTGACCCCCCTCCATTGTTTTCTAGTCTTTTGAGGGAAGGTATCTGGACGGCTAAAGGTGCCAGTTTTGGTCCGAGAAGCAAGGTATAATTCCACTTTGGTACAACTCTAGTTTTAGCTGCTGTTTCAAAAACCTAAAGATTTTGACAGCCGTTTGCTGCTGCCTAAGTCCATGGAAATAAAGCAAGATCACAGGGAGCCTGTTTTGCTGGTGGCTTTGAAGATCATGCTGCATGCGCATGCTAAGTTATGCCTTTCAATGATCATTCTGTTTTGGTGTGTGTTGGCACCTACCTAGAGACAATGTGCAGGGCAATGTCGAGTTGTGAGCAAAGGGGGCAGGTCAGACTCGTTAAGCGCTGAAACCGTACCACATGTTTTTGGTTGTACAGGCTGTATTTCATAATAATGTATTTGATTAAAACAAGATGTTGTTCTTAGGAGGTATCGTAAGTGTTGCTAGTGGCTCCATTGGTGCTATCCTTAATAAGGGCCTGCCAGTGTGCATGATATTTTGCTACATTACTGGCATTGCCATGTTCGTAGAAAGGGTGCTTGTGTGTTTGTAGGGCGTCGCTGTCGTTTGAGGGGTACCAGAGCCTTAAGGTAGGTGAATGAGCCGTGTTTAAGTAACGTTGCTTGTGTTTCTATGATTTGATGGTTTTCATCTTCAATTGCAGTAGATGTTATATAAGATATTTTCCTCAGAGCCTGCTGTTCTGATGGAGGTATCAGCAGCGTCAGGGTAGATGGTGATCGTCAATGCCAATAATCAAAGCAGGCTGGAATAAAAGAAAAGAGTGGGCAAGTTGATGTCTGTAAAAGAGAGTCATGACATGCACGCGGAGCATATAAGGCGAGAGGAAAAAAGCTGTGCACTTGAATGTCTACTAGATTATGTACCGAGGGGCTGGTAAAAAAGGGAAAAAAAAACAACAGGCCGAGTGCATATCTGTGCACATCCAGAAACAAAACCTCGGCGCACTCAAAAAGCTTTGCTTGGCAAATGGATTGGAGGACATTTCCTTGGATATGGTGGTGGTGGAGGTTTAGATGTGAGAACTGCTTTTTGATTTGGTGTAGTAGCGAAGTTAGGCTATCTGTGGCTATCTATATGGGAGTAGCCGTGTGTGATCATGATGGCTGCTATAGCTATGCGTGTGAAGGGGATGGCCATTCCTAAGTCTCTTGGGTTCACATAATGGGATACGTTCAGGTGAGGGTGGTATACGCCTGATCCACCGTCTTGCCTTTTTTCGTGTATTTTCTAGGCTGCCAGCAGTGTAGGTCACCACGGTCCAGTCCCGCCAATCTCGTACTTTACGGATCAGGTTTGTATGACCTGTGTTGGGTTGCTTTGTCAGAGTATTGAGTTGGTCCAGGGTACGCGTTATATTTCGGGGGCCTTGAGGTTTGATGAAGGTCAATACATATCTTCCTCATATAGGCTTGGATTTTTTCCATTGCCGACAGCCAGAGAGGTAGGTGTTTTGGGATGCTCCTTCTTCCCACTTTGCCTTGAGGCTCTCTGAGCCAGTTGTCATTGTAGGCATTGAGGCAGTTTATGCCTTTGGTATTCCATACGGCAATGATCCACACTTTAACGAGTATTTGGGGAGTGGTGTGTAGGTATATTGTTTTGAAAGGTTCTGCATATTTGAGTGGGGCTGATGGTATGAAGCCCAAGAATCTATACGTTTGCGGAAATTGGTAAATTGGCAAAGCAATGCGTAGGGATCTGTGGTCATCCTATTTTGTTTTAGGATGGAGCTTGAATCTGGCTGCTTTCTTTGTACTTAGGACAGCAGAGTAAATGGCATAACTTTGCTGGGATTTGATGTTTTCATATTCAAAACTGTGAGGTGAAGACATTGTAGGCTGCACCAAATGACTTTATGCCTACTGGAGTACATATGCCATGTCTCTCTCTCTGTCTCTCTCTCTCTCTCTCTCTCTCTCTCTCTCTCTCTCTCTCTCTTTATATATATATGTCGTGTCTCTCTCTCTCTGTAGGGAAATGTTTGGTCCTTGGTCAAGGGTGGATGCCATTTTTTGTTGGTTGGACCCGGAAAACAGCGGATATGAAATTGGAGCATTTGTGAGAACGAGTCTTTACTAACATTTTGGCGCGAACACAGTTCCTGCTGGGCTTGTAATGCAACACTTCCCTTTCGCATGTGACGAGTCCCACAAGCTCTGATACAAGGCTTATGGATGAATGTTTTGTGTCCTGCGAGCTGTTACATTTTGCCATTTTATGAACTGATGAGTTCAGTGGGTAACACTTGAACTCCGGTTTTTTTTGTTCCGCCCAGCGAGTCACCGTAGTACTCTTGCCTTGTATACTCTTGTTGCTTCATATTTTATTTCCTTGCTCCTCACAACTGTTCTTCTTTCCTAGCTTAATTTCAGTTTTGTTTTTTTCTTCTCCTCTTCGCCATCTCACCATGCAAACGGAATAGAACCTTTTGCAGGGTGCTCAGATGAGAGCACCTTCTGCCGCATAAACTTCTTTCTAAATCCCTTCTTTAAGGGAAAAATGCTGTAGTGCTGAAATATTTGTGCGCTGCAGGAATTCAATTCAAACGATCAATATAAATATTTCAACACAAATGTAGTGGTAATCATCACGGCAAAACGCTGTTCAGTATGTTCTGAGGGTTGTAAAATTGAGCTCTTGCACAGCAACAAACTGATGTACCAACAATTCAAAGGCCTCACAGTAGCTCATCAATCAACAAATGAACGGTATAACCACGACTGTAATTTCTCACTACATTGCGGCTTCGTCATCTAGTGTGAGCACAATGCGGTAATGTGCTTCTCCCTTTGCCAGCTTCGCCATACCCTCGTTCACCTGCACGACAGCATATTTTGAGGCAATAACCAACACCTTTGTGGTCAATGGGCGTGATACACTGTAGTTCAGGGTGATTATGTTGAGGAGGTTCCTTTGGAAGCTTTCTTATTCTCTCTCAGGAAGACGAAAGAAATTAAAAAGAGAAATTATGCAGGCGGTAAAAACCACTCCCCACATAAATCAAGGAAGAGGAGAAGTGAGCTTTGGCACCCTATTACATGAAATCCTGCTGAGACTATGCCACGTCTCATACCTTGCTCATTGGAAGAGTTTCAATCAGAGGAGCGATGTCTTGATCAGCCGCAAGCTGGAGCATGCTGGCCATGTCACTCCTGCCGCCCACGATCGAGCCTACCACTTTTTTTTGGCCAAACACCTGGTAAAGGGAGTGAAGGAGATCATGTGAGTTGAGACGTGCTCGATAAGCTGCTCCCCTTAACCGAGGAGGTCCAACGGCTGATATCATATCATGCTGCTGAATATCAGTATACGCAACCCGTTTCATATCGTTAGAGCCTTGATTAATCCAAGTTCCAAATATTTAATTTGAGTTTGCATATCAAAGTATGCGCTGATAGGATGGAAGGGGCTTGATTAGTGTGATGCCTTTTCAATTCCTGCATCGTAGGTAACTTGCGTGTTGAAGGGCGCAAAGTATGATGTATTGTTTGCGCACTAACACAAAGGGCTGTGTTGGTGCACTTGAGAACCTCTGCCTCCTACATGACTGCTGCGCACGGCACATATGTCAGGTGTGTTCCTATGGAAGCAGCACGCACCATGTCTTGCATGCTCTTCATACATGACTGCTGCGCATATGTGAGGTGTGTTCCCACGGCAGCACACTCACCACGTCTTGCACAGGTAGCGTCATCTTGCCCCCTCCAGGAATGCCCACCTAACGAAAAGGGAAGGAGTGTGGTCATTGGTTGCCTTCTTCTGGACTCGAAAGGGAGACACATTCATCGAGTCAACTTCCAAGATCCAGGAACTGCAGCAGCCAGATCTGGCGTAAAATGAGACGTATGAGGCTTGCAAGTAAAAATGCACGGAGTACACTGTTTTGTTCCCTTCTACTTAGCGGCAAAGCAAGGTTTTATTGACACAGACCTGGACGAGTGTGCCATCATTGCGTAGCAGGGAGAGCAGCATATCCGTACTGACATTGGCAGATGCGCAGTTGATGATGATCTGCAGGGAATCACCCGTGCTTAACGTTAGGTCACTTTTTATTCAAATCAACATATTAGGGCAGACGTCAAGTTTCCAGCAATAAAGTACCACGGCAGCTATGCAATAAAAACAAACAATTGCTGCATTCAACCATGTCTTTTTTCTTGCATCACGTGGACTCAACTAAATGATATGTTCTATGAGTGAATTTATAGAAGCAAATGGGGGGCGGCAGTCACTCACGTCAAAACCGTTTTCGCCCATGTACTTTGCCTTGTCTGCCTCGTCTGTTGTGTCAACAAGAACATGAGCTCCCAGCTCCTTCACCTGTACTCACAGCCAAAAAAAGGAGAAATATGCATAGGTGATAATGGGCTTGCATCAGGCAAGACCCCATGCTAAAGCTCAGAATTATTCAGTCAGAGTTACATTATGGGAGGAGCAAGAGAAGGAAACATTTGATGTGAGTCACAAGCCGTGTTTGCAACCTTTCAAAGTCTAAGACAGCAATTAAAAAACAACCTCTTACCTCCTTTTCCTTTGAGCGTCCTAGGTCGAGAGCAGCCACGTAGCCACCCATTTTGTTGGCAAACTGCAGATTAGGGCGGTCGAGAGAGACAGCTAAGAAAAAGGAGTGGCTTAATCCAAAGTAAGATGAGCACTAGGAGTACACGCGGATTTGAAATGCATCAAGCAAAGGAGCCAATAAACTATGTACTCTTAGGATTAAATTCAGGCAAGCTGAAATTAATAAGGAATATTTCAGGAATTTCACCCACTTAGTACAGCAAAATAAGTTGGGTAGTAGCTGATAGTTGACGCACACAAATTCATCCCTTCTTGTGTTCCTTGTCAATATGTCTTCCTTGTTTGCCTACCCGCCTGCCTTTCTGACTGCCATCATGATTCCCTCCTGAATTGAAGGCTGCAAAAGCAACAGCTTTGTCCAAGATTTGTGCTGCCATTTAAATTCGCACCTGCAAAGCAACATGCCCCAGGCCTCCAATGCCCAGCACCCCAACTCGCATGCCCGCAGTCATATACCTTTTGAGAGGAGCGTAGACTGCACAGGCACATAATCAGACAGATCTTTTCCACAAAGAGGTTGGGAGTGCAGTTTTTGGAGCGGTAATTACACATACACTCAATACTACCTCAGAAAAAACCAAGCTGGGCCTGCTATATGAAAACTTTACAACTGTTTCTGCTGAAAAGGCGCGCTTGCAAGAGGCAGGTGTAAAATGTGACTCATTCTCTGTGAGTGCGCATGTGAATACCTGTGATACCAGCGCAAGTCAGTGGAGCTGCGTGGGCACTGTCCAAGCCATCAGGGATCTTGTAAGCAAAGTCAGCTGTAGTGCATATATAGAAAATTCAAAAGTTGACACAGAGCAAGGGAAGAATCCATAAAGCGAGCGACTGAAAGAGGGCAACGGTGTCAAGCTCTTTAATGCACAAGAGGGGATTTGATTAAATGGGAGCAAGAGGACAACCAAACTTATACAGAAAGTACAAGGGGAGGCAAAAACAAACACCCTTTTAGTGCCTGTGTAAACAAGATGGAAAGGGCTCAGGAATGAACCGCAAGCAGTAGGGGAACTCACGTGTTGCTCCCTTCTGTAAGCAGGTTAAGATGCATCACACACTTTGCACCCTACCAGGCTGTTTTTCGTTCTTACCAGGAACGCGGATAATGGATTGAAAGCCACCCAAATTTCCGTTCAGGATAGTGCCTGAGCAGGTGATCAGTCAAGTACAATCCTGTCAGACATTTATTTGAATTGCATGTCTAAGGAAATTCTGTGGTTATCCTTTTAAAGTGCGAGAAAAGTATGGACCTAAGGTTAAACTAGGGCCGTTTTTAAAGATGCAATCTAGGAGAAGTGGAAGTGCTCACCCTCGTAGCCCTTTGCACACACGTTCTCCTGTCCTCGCAAACAGGCGTAGCACCTGCGGCAGGAGTTGCGGATCCAGCCCACTCCCAGGCGTTCTCCAAGCTCAAGGCCACTGACGCTCTCTCCTTTGGCCAATAGCGTGCCCACAATCTCATGACCGGGGATAAACGGATATTTGGTTGCTGCCCATTCATCGTCCTTCATGTGCAGATCTGTAACAAAGGGTCACATAGTAATGTACGATCTCTGTAGGGAAAGGAGGGACGACTTTTCTGCTATCCTACTGTGGAATTGGTTGCATCTCTCATCAACTGTGACGGATTTCAGACTTACCGCTGTGGCAGATGCCGTTGTGCGTCACTGCATGCAGGCAGCAGATAGATAGGAAGGAAAGGGGAAATGAGCGAGTCAGGTGAGGGTGGAAATTAAGCAATGAGGGTTTGAACTCATCAGCCTATCACTCCTCACCAGCAATGTCTACTTCGCTGGGGCCCAGAGGATCATCACGTTTGTCGATGATGGCTCGCTCAAGTGGCTGCTTGGGCGCCTGAGTGTAAAATTTAAGTGAAGAATGAGGAATGAACTAATGGGCATGACCATGACGGCATACCGCGCACACTCCAACTAACCTATCTACAGCACGCACTGTAACGCGTGCATACACACCCATCCTTACCGCCGCCATGCAAACATCAGACTTCATCAGGTCCCAATAAAAAACATGCACCTGGCTGACGATCTATGTTTGGAGACATAGATCCACGACCCCTTCTCACTTTAGAAACGTAGCCTGTGCTCTGTGCAGGGGAGCATCCTAGCTTCTGCATCAAATGGGTGTACTCTGTCGCTGGTGACTGCTGCAATAGCGGTGAGGTGTTATCAAGCTTGAAGGCCTCCACGGTCAGCCGCCTCCGGGTAAAATGGGGGGGGCTTCGCTGATGACGTGGTGTTCGGAGCGAGTGACGACGAGAAAACAGCTGCACACTTCCGGCGGAGGTAGCAGGGAGCTGCATGTTGCGGACTCTCGGTTTTACCAGAATATTACCATGAAAATTAGAAAATAAATCAATTTTCGCGCGGATTCTCGCACTGATATCTCAGCTGCATGGTGGATCCATAGGGGGGCGATTAAGGATAGTAATGGTGTGAATTGTAACATAAAGTGGCGTCAACTTGGTGTGCCCTTTGACCTACAATAAGTCTGATCGCGTTGTGCATGTAATTATAAATGATCATTTATGCTGCTGTAACTGAATTGTAACATTTCGTGGCGCCATTAACCGCCATGAATTTTTTGCGCCTTTAACTTTGCATGGAAACTGCTCCTAGGGGTCTTGATAGGTGAGGGTTTTCCTTCTGCACTCCTTCTGCTCTCCTTCACCAACACTGTATTAAGCTGCTGTCTCTGTAACAATGCACTCTCAGCGTGGGTGAGGAGTGCTTCAAGTTACTGGCGCGAGAGTACGCAGACACCAGGGAAGGTGCGTGCAGACGTGCGCGCCTCAAGTTTGATTTATGACATGCATGCATAGACGTCTTCTGTTTGAACACCATCCTCCTTTTTTCTGTCGCTTATTATCGCAGTGAACGACCTGCTCTTGCTCAGGTGAGAACGAAGGTTAGGTAGCACAAGGCAGTACGTTTATTCCAGACTTTGACTGTCTTACCCGCCAAACCTCATCGCAGCTTGGCACACCTGTACGGCAAGAACTTTAACACAGCCTTGGAAGTGGTGGACGAGCAGCGCATTGTGTGCTTTGTAGGCGAGAAGTCGCAGCGCAGCGTTGTTAAGGTGAATCCAGCTAGCTGGCCGTGTGGTATCTCAAACTGCCCTCTCTCTGTTCTTTTTTGTGAGAGGAAACAGTTCTCGCTGAGAGGACGATAACCATTCCTCCCTCCCGCCCCCTCTCGCACTCAGGTGCAAGGGAAGTCTGCTGCAGACGTGTACCTTGTGTTTCCGAGGCACTTTTGTTCGTGCCAGGCGTTCTTCTTCAAAGTGGTGAACGAAAGCGAGGCAGTCTGCGTGGGTGCCGGTCTGTCTTTCAAAGCTTTGCCAATTTGCCACGCTTCTGTCTTTTAACTTGTACACATTGACACTTTCCTGCTGCTACCTGCGTGCGCACGCAGTGCAAGCACCAACTGGCTGCGCGCCTGGCCCTGGCCCTGGGTCGCTGTCCTGTTGAGACCGTGAGCGACGTTGATATTGCTTCCATGCTTGCGTTCAGCTGAACCATCGCCAAAATGCTGCTTATGCGGTAGGTCTGCTGTGCCTCTGTCTGCCACGTGTTGTTCTTCCTTTGTGCATACACGCGTGTGGAATGACATCTATTTCCCTGCGCCACTTCATCTGCAGGAGCAAATGTGTCTTGTCTGTGCACAGCAGTCGGGCCTGCTTGCTACATTGTGGCTACAGGTGACACGCCACATCAGCTTAATACCCTGCATGCAACTTCAGGGCTGTCAGTTAAATTGCAGCATTTATTAGAGAAGTTCTTACAGTCAATAAATAATTAATTTGCACGCTTCCAGGGCAACACCATCAACCAGGAGAATGGCCAGTAACGACAACAACGGAGCCCTGCCCAAAGCGCAGAAGCTGGACTCGCCGCCGCTGTACGTCAAGAAGCTCAGCCAGCACGCTTCTCTGCCCAAGAGGGGCTCATCCGGCGCAGCTGGCTATGACTTAGCGAGGTGCAATTCAAATCGAGGAAGGACAGCTGCCCAGTTCTGGCTTTCAGTGTCCTCGCTGACACGCACTCACACACAACCTCCTGGCACTCACACACAAATCCTGGCACGCACACACAACTCCTGGCACTCACACACACCTCGCGGGTCAATCATAAAGGGTACCTCTCACCCCTCCCTTTCTTCTCACTGCCCAATTAATGAAAAACGGTGAAGGACTTCCATTTGCCAACTCACCCCTCCTCTCTGTCCCTCCGCTCAACTGCAGTGCCCATGACTGCGTTGTCCCAGCACGAGGCAAAGCTGTGGTGCCCACCGACCTGAGCATCAAGCTGCCTCCAAGCACCTACGGACGCGTTGCTCCTCGGTCTGGCCTGGCTGTCAAGAACTTTATAGACACAGGGGCAGGCGTGGTGGATGAAGACTATCGCGGACCCCTGGGAGTTGTGCTATTCAACCACTCGGAAGTGGATTTCAAAGGTGGGTTATTGTGCAAGGAAGAAAGTGCTGCTAATTAGCAATCCCTCTCAGCAGAATGGACACAGATGCAAACACACTCAGAGGAGAAGCAGGTGTCATTGCTGAGCATACAGCGCTGGAATTCATACAGTACTGCATGCTATTCTCAAACAGCTACCCTCACAGCCTGTCCTGTGGATCACATGCTGCTCTGAGTTGTATGTCGAATAATTAACAGCACATTCATGGGTGGCCCTTCCTGTCTTCTTCCCTGCGAGCGCAGTCAATCGAGGGGATCGCGTGGCACAGCTCATTATAGAGAGGATAGCCACACCTGACGTGCATGAAGTAGAGAGCCTGGATGACACTGCACGAGGGAGCGGGGGTTATGGCAGTACTGGCCAATAATATGTGTGTGCTTTTTCAAACTTACAGACTCCGAGTGACGATTTTTGGGTCGGGTGCATCATGTTTTGCTGTACATGTTCCCGCCCATTGCAGGATGCTGCTAGTGTTAGGTATTAATGAAACGCAGGTGTGTAGCAATTAAGCATTATCATGTATTCCTTTGGTTCTATCAACAGGTAGCGATTTATTACAGAATCTTACGGACAGTTTGGTCTTTTTGCGTGTTTTTAGGTAAGGTAAGATTACATCACTATATATGCCTCAAAGGGCATCTCAGCGGAAGCTTGGCAAAAGCCTGAAACCACACCTGGCTGTACAAAAGAAACAGTAGCTAGAGGAAACATGAAACAGATGTATGAAGCTTGGCAATCTTTGGAAACGTCGGACTTTGAAAACGTCAGACTTTGGAAACGTCGGACTTTGGAAAGAAAGTCTGAAACCAAAAAGGCGCTATGTATTGCAATATAGAGCAGAAGCTACACTGCAATTCATGCTTCTGCTCTTTATTTTCAGACGTTGCAATACGTTCATGCTTCTGCTCTGGCCCGTAGTGAAGGGTTACAAGGGTTACAAGGATGGCCTACAGCCCGAGACTCTGGCTGATGGCAATTGGCTGGTGAAACAAAATCAACCAGTGTCGAAAGTTGAAACTAAATCTGACACAAACCTGAGAGTCTGTATGAGTCTTGGTTCAGGAATGCATTGATCTCAAAATCAGTGATACTGTGATGACAAGCCAGAAAGGAATAAATTCAAAGCTCGAAGGAGCAAATGCACGCTCTTAAACATTCCTTCAAAAAGGTCTCTGTATCTCATGCGCAGCTCGCACACTTCAGCACACTTGCAAAAGAAAAGCACATGCTTCTCATCTTGAACTTCTCCACACTCACATTGATCACAAATGCTAGAACTACCATGCCATTTGCAAAACTCCACTCTCAAATGGTGTGCACGCAATCTGAACCTGCTAAAACTCCTCAACACATGTTTGTCCAAATCCTTGTTCAAGTAGGAGGGGATAGAAAGCGGAGAACCTCTAGGACCACTCTCAGAACTCCCACACCACTTGTGATACGTGACTGCTTTCTTGTTTACTGCGCGAGGACATGAAAAATCAGCTTCCCTCCATACCTTCAAATGTCTGAAACGCAAATGAACTCTTGCATGGGAACCTGTGTGGCTCTCAGCATTTTCTGTTTGAACATTGCACTACTTTGCAGTCCATTGTACGCATTCGAAACTTGAGCAGACCAGCAAGAACTATCAAATGAAGCAAGATGCAAATCTGCCTTCAGCACACGACGTAGAGTCTCACTGTTGAAATCAAGCATGCTTTTAAAAAACCTGATGGCAGCACGGAACCAGAAAAATTGCAAGGGCTCCTGACCGCACTTTCTAAGCACCGCCCAATTTGAAATCAAGCATGCTTTTAAAAAACCTGATGGCAGCACGGAACCAGAAAAATTGCAAGGGCTCCTGACCGCACTTTCTAAGCACCGCCCAATTTGTTGTGCTGTTCTTCACTCTAAGAATGCGCCTCAAGAAACACAGATGCCTCTTCTGTAACTGGCTACCAAATTCACTGCCTTCACTCAGATACACTGTGCCCCACACCTGACTCGCATACATCCCAGCAGGAATACCATACACCTTGGACAACCAGAGCATAGCATGAGGCCTGCTTTTTAATTCGTGACTCTTGGCAAACTCAGAAATCCTGCTCTGTGCAGCCATGTAAGGCCGCACCGCATGTTCCTCAGCTATCTTCGAATTCATCCTTCTATCAAGCAGCACGCCCAAATATTTGAACCTGTCTTTCTCTGGAAGCACCACACCATCGTACGTGAACGGATTCTGCAAAGGAGAGACAGACTTACTATTAAAATAAACCACCTCCGACTTGGCCGTGTTCACAGTCAATCCTTTCTTCTCAGCGTACGTACGAAGCCCGTAGTGAAGGCACAACTGTAGAATAGACCAGACCTGGAGCACAATCTAAGGCCCCCCCCCCGAGTTTCTGATCTCAAGGTAAGGTAATGTTACATCACTATATATGCCTCAAAGGGCATCTCAGCGGAAGTTAAGAAAAAGCCTGAAACTACACCTGGCTAAAAGATACAGAAGCTTGCGGAAACAAGAATCAGATGTATGTAGAAGAAAAAAGTGTATAGAGAAAGAGAACGTTTCCGATCTCAAGGCTAAGCTCAAACAAAAACGGGAAGCAAGCAATGGTTCTATTCATAGTTGATGTGCTGAGCCTTGTACTCAGCTGTGACAGTGATTTCATCTAACATTATCGTGCACGAAATGGGTAAGGCCGGCACAGACAAAGGATGCTACACCAACTGGAGCTGCAGGAAATCTATATTGAAAGCGATTACAACAGCTACCAATGCACAAATAATTTCTTTACTCGAAGACAGCACCGCCAGCTGGTCTTCCCACCTCAATATGAAGATAGCAAAACTCGTTTGAGGACTTTTTTAAACCGACCTAATATTTATGGTGTGGCCTACTTTGTGGCTGAGTGCCTAGCCCTTTTCCCTTGATTATTTCTAGGATCTTTTTGGTTTGGTTTCAGGCTTTTTCCAAGCTTCCGCTCAGATGCCCCCCAGAGGCATATATAGCAATGTAACCTTACCTTACCTTTACTCAAAGTTATGAGCATTTATTCCTGAAAAAGAAAAGAACGCAGGTAACCTCAAAAACCAATGCTGACTGCCTGCCCACTACAACTCCAAACAGACAGTGCATTGCATATTGCATATGCTTGTGGGCTGTCGCAAACAAAGAACATGAATGTTATCAACACCATAGCAAAGCTAGTGCCAACCCATATGAGGCTATAAAAAGGGACGTAGCGGTGCAACCTTTGCCCATTCAAATGGGGGTAGTGCATAGGAAAGAGGCTGTTACCGAACCTCACAGCTCATGATATATAAACCTCCTCTCGTCCAGACATCATTGTCTTTATGCCCAATCCAACTTCCCCCACCAGGCTACCCATGGACAGCAAAGACTTGGAAAGGTAGCGCAAAACAAGGCGCTCAATCCGAGACACTGAGACGTTCACAACTCAGGTACCGCAAAGACGCACCAAGACTAGAAAGCCAACTTCACAAGGCAAAAAAACATCACACACTCACAATACCTGCCTATTTAAATTTAAAGGCAAGGATGAAACTCCAAGCTCGTTGATAGGGGTAATGGACACCATTTACGAAGAGCACACCAAATTCTTGCATATCAAAGACGTGACCTTAATGCAGCAAAAATACTAAAAACCAAGCTTATTGGACGCGCATTCAAGTAAGCCTTTCCATTACTCCAAAAAGGGACGCTTTACATACAGTAATACGTACAGTTAAGGTGTTGGTATGCCATTGTACACAACCCCCCTGATCCTCTGGAGTGGCCTTCCTTAATTTAGTTGAGAATGTTTTATAGAATACCCCCCCCCTCTAACAGAGCGCACTGGAGCCGAGCTTTTCTTCTCTTCAAGGACCAAGACCAGTCATTTTCCTAAAATCCCCGGAACGTCTGAGAATGTCTGCAGCTGAATTAGGCAGCTATCACAGACACCTTAACAGGCAACGCACTATCCTATGTGTTCAGTAAGGATTAATTTCACTCATCTGCCTTAATTCCTCTTTGATATCACGGCAGGCTGTGCCCTGGAATTGAACAAGAGCATGTATCAAGGCTCCCCTCGCTGCAAGTGGCCATGAGGTCTGTGTGGAGACCTCTCTAGTAGTTGATACCCAGCGTGCTTCTGCTTAAGCAAGACGACAGGGCTGAATATTCCCACAGTCCACCAAGCAAAGAGGTGTCTCGGGCTTCGCTTGCCTGGCATGCATGGCATGTTCTGGACTAGCTCGCACAGCCCATTCTTAGACATTAAATCTTTAGTGGTGATGTCTGCAGACAGGGGTTCAATTTGTAAGTGGGATAAATGAGCGCAAAGAAACAAAAAGGATGGGCTTTGTTGGCAGTGTTGTAAGTACGCATGCGCACACCTTAGCTGATGTCGTGATCAATCTTTTTTGAATGAGTGAAGAGGATCATATTAAATAGAAGTCCATTGAAAATTGTCCACCAAGGATGTGTTCCTGAATAATTTGCTTATGGAAAGCCAGTCCTGTATCTGAAGGTCCGCTTTTTTGTTGTTAACGTCTGCTACTTCAGGACCTCTTGTAGTTTTACCCGTCCTGTCTTCTAAGATTGTCACAACAATTCAGTCTGGCAACATTGTCGACACTTTGGCCCGTGTCTTTGAACAAAATACACGGGACAAGAAAACCACCACCAATTCCTGGCGAGAGCAACTAACACACTTATGTGGGGAGTAGTTTTTCACTGCCAGTGTATTTCAATTCAACCTATTTCACCCTTTGAATCTTGTTGCTGCCAGCAATTTGCCCATTGACCCACCAGAACTGTTTTGGACTTTATTTGGTGACAGATCCTAAACCAGTAGCCAATAAAAATACAGCTAAAAGCAAAAAGTGTAGGGTCGGCCAGAAGTCCAGAAATACGGTGCACATATATGGGTCTGGCCCAGACCGTTAATGTACACCGTATATGACCGTAGGTGTGGTAGTTTCCCTGCTAAAAATACCATATATACGTATACACGTATTGTTTTGGCCAACCCTAAAGAGTTGTCAAAAGACGGGTGGTGTACACAAAAAGTACGGGTGTTTTACACTAACAGTACAGATGGTGTACATAGAAAGTGTTGAAAGACGGGTGGTGTACACAAAAAGACGGGTGGTGTACACAAATAGAACGGGTGTTGAACACAAACAGTACAGATGTTTTACACAGAAAGTGTTGAAAGACGGGTGGTGTACACAAAAAGACGGGTGGTGTACACAAACAGTGTCAAAAGACGGGCGGTGTGCACACTGTGGTATGCACTCCTTTGCCTATCTTGATGGATGTTGTGATGCTCTTTCATCTACCACAGTGCACACACACACACACACACACACACACACACACACACAGTTTTGAAGCTATGGACTGTAGCTAAGGTGGAGCCAGTTCTCCGTGTGAGAAATAACGCATTCACCGTGTGGTGCAAAACCCAAACAATGTCCTTCCTGTTATGTGCCAACTGTAGAGCATAGTTTAAATGTCTATGGAGCTTAAATCACTAATTTGATTGTCCTGGTGCCGTTCATTTGTTGATGTTGGTAGTGGTAGTGATTGGACCACATGCATTACCATTTTTCTTCTTTCATTTCACTCACCGCAGATTACACCCATGCAATGCAGGTCGCCAAAAGTCAGCCCCAACACGTGGTAGGCATAGACAACTCCTGTAGGCATAAAGAATTGGCTTACGCTCGTTAGGTATTTTTAACATGTTGAAAACTTACTACAAGGTGACAACATTATACCAACATTTGTTTTAACTTGCAGGTCAGAACACCATATTGTCACGGTGTAAAGGTGGAAGATGCTGGTGCTGTTGGCTCTTTTCTCACAACATGATGGGAGTGTTGCTACATCCAGGAGGGGATGGACTGAGCAAGTGCCCAAGCATGCTCCTTTTTAACATATAGGGGCAAATTCTCCTACACAACTTCATTAAATTGAACTGTGAGTCGCTCTGTGCTCAAATTGACAGGGAATAATGCTCATGTAAGCATCTACAGATAAATGCTTCCATGGAAAACAGCATACCGTACGAACAATATAACACGCCGCAAAAATATTGTTTTTGGGGGGTGCGGCGAGCTCACACCCCCTGAAATATATATATAGTTGAGGGGGTGCGGATTAGTGCGGATTGAATTTAAATAATTACTTTTGAGTTTTTGACGGGTCATGAGTGGGAAAGAGCCCCGCACCACACGATCCCAGACAGCAGCAGCAGCAGCACCACCACCAGCACAAAAAAGAAAAAGACATTGAAAAGGCAGCGCAAGGACAGCAGCAGTGAGGGCAGCAGCAGTGAGGACAGCGAGGAGGGGAGTGAGGAGGAGGGGAGTGACGCAGAGGGGAGTGAGGAGGGGGGCA
>Ga0307947_1002012_pt1:0-7500 | contig 16234 bp, 15 predicted proteins | sample OrgLakmetagen232_FD_201840 | JGI IMG/M metagenome (GOLD analysis project Ga0307947, IMG submission 201840) | Saline water microbial communities from Organic Lake, Antarctica - #232 | ecosystem: Environmental > Aquatic > Non-marine Saline and Alkaline > Saline | place: Antarctica: Organic...
CCCTCTCCCCCCTCCCCCACAAAAAAATGCACCACAGGCCAAACTATGAATGGGCAGGCTTAGGGATGTGGGCGACACAATGCTACACGTACTAATGACATTAAACTGGCAATTTTCAACTGTGAATGGTATTCCCAACACTGACTATTTTGAGAAGCTAAACCAACTGGTGACATATGTGCAAGAGCAACACGTTGCATAATGTGCCTGTTGAAAATGTGGTGCTCAACGTGAGCGCAACTCCAGGTTTTCCTGTCGACACTGCTTTCCTTCTTGAGACTCGTACAAACGATCTGACATGCCTCAGTTCTCAAATGTGCACACACACACGCACACACGATTTGCTACCACAACGATGTTGAGACTGGAGGGAGGAGAGGTCAGGGGGTGGCCATTATTTTACACAATGGTCTTGCGGGGCTCAATCAGATGTGAAAGTTCTGTACGCTTTATCAAGCTACCTGGATTTACATCAACGGATCAGTTGTTTTTGGGGTACAGGGGAGAGTGCTTTGGGGGGCTGTGAATATTAATCCTCGCTCTTCTACACATCTGATGCTGATACTTCCATGGTTTTCGCACGTGCAGCACGATGTCTTTGAGGCATGAAGCGAGAGCCAACATACTATGAATGATTCTGGTGGGGGATTTTAATGCATATTTGGATAATTTGCCTGACCATTTTCCTGAGGGGCACATTGCCATATTCGCCAGAAATCCTGAGCTGGGCACTTCACGTTTGAGGCAGTACAAAGACCGAGCTAGAACAGCCGGAAGATGCTTGAGAGACATTGCGCTTGAAACTCCTCTCATTTTGACCACGGGAAAGGGGAAGGAGACAGTGGGCAACTATCTCCCTTCCCCATGCCCATAGTCAAAATGAGAGGAGTTTCAAGCGCAATGTCTCTCAAGCATCTTCCGGGCAACCCACCTTCTTTGGTTACGATTTTCCTTTTAACCCATCACGGACTGAACACAACCTGATGTCCACTGCCCTTTTCTTCTGCTGCAACAAATCAGCGTACTACATGAATTTGACTCAGCAGACCACAGGCCACTTCTTTGCCACTTTTTGAAGAAAAAGGAATAACTACGCAGGCAAAAAAAAAACACTCCCCACATAAATTAAGGAAAAGGGGCCACTTTGGTACCGGAACCACCGTAAGGAAAAGAATAAGATCATTGGGGATCAGGAGGGTTGCAGGCTTGACCTGAAACCGTCTCCTGATGGGAGTCGATAATAGTGCTGGAAAGGGCACGTCTGGTATGGACAGGTTTGGCAGCGTAATTGACAGAACGAACATGAAGCTTGAAAGGCAAGTTTCACTTTATGCCTATGTTCGTTACCACACATTATAGATCTGTGGCTTCCACGTCAGATTGTGAGGAGAGGGATTGGAAAACATGTGGTTTGGAGCAGTGGGCACAAAGGCGCGTTTGCTTCAAACATGCTTGAAAATGAGACTGTCTCTCCATCTCTCCGGGACTCTGTATATGCAATCAAGTGCATCAATCCTGCTACCAACGCTTCTTGGATCTCATTACGCATGCTGCCAATGCCTCTGGAGGTTTGACAGCAAGACAAATGTCACGCAGAATGCAGCTGGGCCTTCCCATGGCTCTTGGTATGACGCAACGTGCAGTGATTACATAAGACGTCACGGTGTCAGATGGAACAAAAAACACAACCAGCCTTTTGTTAAGCTGCAACAACAATGCAGGCTTCCTGACTTGCTCTTGCTTGGACGATCCAATTTGCCTGCACGGCATCAGTTAACCATCACTTTCTCATGAGTTTGACCAGTGGCCAGTTACGGTCTGGACAAATTTTTTTTTCTGAATGTGCAGTCCAACCCAATCCCACCCGGTCCCACCCGGTGGCAGGTACAGGAGCATGGACACTAGCTTTCAACGCAGCATTGAGCGAGCACCTGTGTATGAGCTACCGCCTATACATACTCTGGCTACCACTGTTCAGGAAAACATTTTTAACATGAACGTGCAGTCCAGCCCAGGTTTTGATCTATTCTCTTCTTTCATCAAACACGCAGAGAAAATAGGATGATCGTGGTACTTATATATATGGACTTCACACGCCAAATTTGAAATTCTATGAAAAAATTATGCTTCCCTTTCTTACTGACTTGTTCCATGGCATCCAAATTGGAAACAAGGTCAAAATTATGCCTCTGCACAAGAAAGTTCAAACTACATCCCCCCAGAATTACCGACTGCTGGCAATCAATACATGACTGTACTACAGACTTTTTAAAAACGTCGCATGAACATTCTGTTATTTTGTCAGCCTTCGCACCCAGCACCAGCTTGTCCTCCTGAGTATGAGGATAGCCCAACTCGTTTCAGGACCTGAATCAACCAGATGTGTCTGGTGTTGCCTCTTTTGCAGCCGAGTGCCTAGCCCTTTTCTGTAGATCTTCTTTTCTGGCGCCTTCTTGGTTTAGTTACATGCTTTTTCAGATGCCCCCCGAGAGCCATATATAACCTCACCTTACCTACACTGAGTCAGGGGAATTTGAGGGGGGGTCACAGGTGGATCGTTATTGGTAGGCATGATGCAGACCAGAGCACGTGCATGGCCAACAAACCGCCTCGGCGCTTCACAGTAATCTCTGATTTTTCCTTCAGTGGGTCGCTCGTTGTTTGAGCATCTGTCAAGAGTTGCGTCTTTATGCACACACGCTGCCTATTTTTATGTTAGGGCAGCGCTAGATCATCCCTCACCTAACAGTTCTAGTACAACGCACCCGCCAACAGACATTGAATAAGGACTTCTGCAGAGTGTGTGGGGTGGAAGAAGGATGTGGGTTACCTTTCACTTTTGCTTACCCTGTAACCCATCTAAACATTCAAATCCTTAAAGTCGATTCAATTCTGAAAAATAAGCAGCATAAGATATCTGTGGCAGGACACCACCAAAAAGGAAAACTTATTCAGTCAATAAAAACTGCTCTCCACAGTAATCAAGGCAAAGGAGCTGCCACTCTGGTTACGGGTAATGTCAAGCTCTTCCACCACAAATAGGAAAAAATGGTTGAGGTTTAAAGTCAATATAAGCACGCTCATCTTTGTTTACCGGTAAATAGATAGACAGATGCCTTTGGATTGTTATTCGATTGCTGTAAAGGCCTTCCGTTTTCCACGATTACCAAACAATCACATATCACAAGTGGGTTTCTTTTGGTACCAAGGCAGTGTATTCAACCAACACTTACATGCTCTTAGCCAACAGGCCTATGACGAGCAGTTACTGTCAACAAGAGCGGTGCCCACCTTATTAGTCTGGAAATGAAATGAGGCAAGGAAACCAAGGAGAGCTCTGAGTGGATCCAAACCCCACAGCAAAATGGTGTATAAGTATGGCCCACAGCACATAACTTGATGTACAAGCATTTACACAGCAAGCTGGACCTCTACACGCGAGCTTTCGTTCGCGGTTGGCACATGTCCATTACCGAGCATTGCAGCGTGAATGGAGCTGTCAGCGCTAGTTTCAGGCCCTTCTTTCCACCTGTGCCAGGTAAAAATTAGTGAGCCCAGGCAATGTTGGAAGTAGCGGGTGGAAGGGCAAGAAAGAGGCTCACGCTGGTACGACATTATAAATTTGCACCTTCTTTTGAACGCTGAGTGCTTTGTAATAACATGGGATTTACCAGGGTGTATCATCCATGAGCTCTGCTGGGCTAAGGTCATCCGTGTGCATTGGGTTGAACTTGATGAGGATCACACCTGCAAAAAGGGGAGGGGGAGGAAGGGGACTGGCAACCCAGAATCCTGCAGGATATCTGAACATTCTTTGCAACAGTCACAGGTTGATACCAGAATACCTAATGAGCAAAGAAGATGAGGAGTGATAAGTCAGTATCATGTCTTCATCAGTAATGTCCTGAATTTAGGAAGCAGCTTGATTCAGATGCCCTGCACCCATGTCTTTGGCGCAAGGAAGCACAACAACTCACCAATTAAAAGGCCGTACGATATGGCAATGCCGACTGAAACGCAGATAGACACCACCTGGAACGCCAGCTGAAGGGCTCCTGAGTCCTGCAATCATAATAAAAATTCCTCTCAGTTCTCCATCCATCCATCTAGATGGATATGTATTTGATACATTCTGGCACCCGACAATCCTCTAACAGGCTTCAAAGCAATCAGCAGGCTGAGCAGAGATAGAAAATTGCTCAGTTTCCACACTTTTCATCTGCCAACCCAAAAATACTGAGAAAATAACGCGTTGTTTCTGGAATGCTCTGAATGCTGACAGAGCAAAACATTTATGCGGTTGTGGGCAATCTTTTTAACAACACACCTGCGTCAAAAAGGTATGATCTTGCCCCAACGCAGCCAATCCGGCTGCAAGAGAGCCCAGGATCCCAGTTAGACCTTACAATAAACACACAAGGATTGATTAAAATTACTGAGATGATTTTAAGATGTAGGAAAACAATGAGGAAAGACGCCGTTAAAATTGCTATTGCTTTAAAGCCGAAATTTCATGAGAATGCAGATGGACAACACCTATATATTTAACCAAGACAGGCAAAGCAATAAGTGAGAGGAGGGAAGTTGCTTGTAACACACACAGAAGTGAGGCTTTTCATGAAACGGTTGAGCCAGTTGTGCTGCAGCAGTGTACAATCTAGAAGCTTGCGTCATACTAATTAAAGGCACACATGTTACACGTGCCATGACCTCCACAGCTTTTCGTCTCACCATGCAGGTTATGCACGCCGCACGTGTCTTGCAAACCGAGTTTATCAAGAAGTAAAGGTGATAGGTACTGGTAGCCAAGCGTGCTTAACACTCCAGCAAACAAGCCAATGACTAGTGAACCTCCCGGTGACTGCGCAGCAACAAAACAAAAGTGATGGTGACGGCCGGCGAGCATGTTGTGCCAGGCATATCACTAGCTCAAAGCAAATATTTGTCGAGTTGCCAGTTTTTTGTTTATACGGTTGGAAAGAAGAAGGCAGTGCAGTGCGTACAAAAGTAAATGAAATATTTTTGTGGCAGCGTTGTAGGATATGCAGAAAAATCATCTTACCAGCCTCAGGGTGCAAGCAGCGCCCATTGCTGCTCCACCAGCCTGTGTGTGTGTGTGTGTGTGTGTTTGTGTGTGTGTGTGTGTGTGTGTGTGTGTGTGCGCGCGCGTGCGAGAAGTGCCTGTGTCATGTGGTGCAACTTTTGGTCCTGAGTCACCAAACATCAGCACACAGGAGGCTTAAAAAAAGACGCACCAAGGAGCCATTTTGAATGTGTACAATACTCAGCCTTCCGCCGACAAGTGCTGAGGTGATGAACGTGCTTAGGGTTGAACCGGAGAGCGAGATGATTGTGTTGATGATGGCCAGCCCTTGGGCGGACGAGCGAGCATCGGAAGTAGTCTCTGGAATACCCCCTGTGCAGGTTTTTATGCTGTACATGCAATTAGAAATTTAAATGGAGACATTTTACAGGACAATGTACACATTCTGGTTTTCAAATGTGCACTGGATGGTGAAGAAACAAGTACGATCAAAAAATTGCATTCAGGACAATGTACACATTCTGGTTTTCAAATGTGCACTGGATGCTGAACAGGCCACAGGTGGCGTGCAATCTCCTTTGATATCTCTTAGTGCCCTATTTCAATACTTTTTGTGAGCAGATACTTTTACAAACCCTGAACCAACACCCGCGTACTCAGGTACAAATGCTTAGGCAGGTATGAGCATACCAAAAGGTAAAAATGACCATTATAGGCATCCATTGCAGCTACCTCTCTGAAAGTACCAGTCACGCCTTTGCTCCTGAGCATACCTCATTTCACCAAGTGTTTTCTCCTGACCAGCAAAGATCGCCATTTTCTTACGAACCTATAACTTCATCCCCACCGCACTCACCAGTTGCTCCACTGTGTGAGATGTGAGGTGCACTGGCAAGGGCTCCATTGAAACTGGGCCACAGGACAAAGATGAACAGAGTTCCAATCATTGCAAACGTGTCGGTTACGTATGTCCCTTGGCTTTTCGGAGTGTTCACTTCATGCTTGCTGTATTGCTTGGAAAGCACGAAAGACACCGCTAAGCCATAGTAAGCACCTGCGATCATGAAAGGGCAACGTTTTGTTACGAATTGCTGTTGCCGCATGCAATTATGTGCGCATCAAAGCCCCTTACCAAACGCGTGAATGGAATTACTTGCACCCTACAGACAGAAAGGATCGTGTCAGTTATATTCCAGCAAAACGGAGGAATCAGAACATGAAAAATTGAGAGCTGGTGATACATCTGGAAGCTTGCAATCAAAATGATCACAAACACGAGCCAAATTATTTTGGTTGTGCTGCAAATTTGTTCTTTGTGACACGGATGTGTATGCTCCTTACCATGTCTAATGCGTGGAAGACATCAAAAACCAGATATTGATTGGCAGCGTAGGCAGGCACCTGAACAGGAGCATGGTGACCCAGGAAAATGAAGGGAAATGGAAAAGCAAGGTTGTGTACACAATTTTGTAGGTACCTGTGCAGCAGCAGTAACTCTGATGACAATTTATTCAGTACTCAGCCATTCTTACTCACCAGGGCCAGCATAAGCCAAATTAGCTGCGTAGGGGTCGCCTTCCCAATCACTGGCAGAAGTTAAGGAGCAGAATGCTGGCGAATGAGCACATTGGAGTTCTGTAAAGCTGCATATCAGCGGTTCTCACACACACACACACACACACATACACACACACACACATACACACACACACACATACTCACACACACACACACTTCTTACCAGCTCCGTAAGCGATCATACCGGCGGCAGAGCAAAAAGAGCAATCAATTAACAAGGGGAAGTCCAACTCGATTTTCCCAGCTTTTTGCCCAATTGTCTGCAAAGTGAGTCATATTTTTCCTTTGTACAACCGCCGGGTGTACAGCTCTGCACAGCAACACATTTTGATCGTGGATAACCAGAAAAATACGACCGACCTGATGAGCAGCGCCAAGACACAGGATAGCCAGTAGAAACATGAGCACTGCGGAAGTGGTTTGTATGTATGTATTTATGTATGTGGTGTGTATATGTGTGTGTGTTTGTTTGCGTGTGTGTGCGTGTAAGTGATGCATGTGTGTGTGTTTGTCTGTGAGTAATCTAATAGCCACTTCTAGCCAAATACTACACGGATTTTCCCACTCTTGCCTGAGCCAAGGTAGTTCAGTGCGATGGCGCCCATGCTACAAGGAAAGATAAGGCAGAAGCAATTGATGACTAAGCTGCAGGTGCGCTTGCAAGGACAGTGTTTCTAGGAGATTGACATGTTGGTAGTGAATAATACTGACCTGTACCTCCGGAGGAAGGACATCAGGAAGCCAATACCCACGTAAACCATTATGTTGATGTGTATGAGCCTGCGATAAATGACAGAGCAGTGTGCTTGCACAGCCAGAAGCGCTTGGTCACTGATACACGTGGACATGTGTGCACTTGACATGATTGGGCCTGAACT
>Ga0307947_1002012_pt1:12500-16234 | contig 16234 bp, 15 predicted proteins | sample OrgLakmetagen232_FD_201840 | JGI IMG/M metagenome (GOLD analysis project Ga0307947, IMG submission 201840) | Saline water microbial communities from Organic Lake, Antarctica - #232 | ecosystem: Environmental > Aquatic > Non-marine Saline and Alkaline > Saline | place: Antarctica...
AGTCATTTACTTGTTGGGCTGCGATTGCAAGGGAATGCCTCACCAGTGCGCAATGAAGGATGCAACAAAGCAGTGGAATTCCATGTTCCTCATCACCTTTTTCTCCACTCCAAGGGAAGAATTGGTGTACGGCTAGGTGAACTTTTGTAGTGCTAAGACAAATATTTCCAGTTAAGCGCCCGCACACAATAGCAAATCTCTTGCAATCCCTCCCATGGTTTGAACATAGCCCTAATGATTTAGTCAGTTTGGGGCGTAGCCCCCTTCAGTGTTGTATTTAAGGTTTTGGATTGTACAGTATTTTAGGTCCATGCTACGCATGGAATTCTAGAAAGGCAATTAGTGCTGAAGCCCTTCTCACAAATTGCACAGCCAAATTTTTGGCTTATGTTGTACAAAATTGGGACCATATTAAAGGAAAAAGGGCTTTGCACAGGAAAAGGATATTTGCACTCAAATCAGAAATACTGAAGTGGTTTAGGAGGGGGGCTGATTTTTTTATGGGGAATAGCAAAAAGGCAAGAGCTTGCTGGGACTTGAACCCTGGCCTCTGGTTGACCAGCCAAGCTCGCTATTATTGGCTACGCAGGCTACCTCCCAAAATATTGATGTTGAGGCTTTGCGACGCCAGATGTCACCCCACGACGCCAAATGTCACTGAGTCGCCACTGAAAGCGACACAAAGTGCTTGAAACATTATTGGGCCCATTAGGTTCATTCCGGTTACTAGGTCACGCTGATAAAACAAAACGTTGAGCCTTCTAGGTCCTCCCAACACACACCAAAAGCACTGTCAGAGAGCTAAGTCAATTCCAAAAAGACTGAGGCCATCAGCTTCTTGAATGGTGCAGCAGCAAATTGGATTTGACTGTTGAAAAACTGACTGTTGAAGTCATCATGTAGTCGAGGCGAGGGTCGGCACTTGTGAATCAGTGAAAATGCAGTGTGCTGAAAACGAGGTCTGGTGCCGCCTGCAATTTCCCAGACTTGTCAGAACACTGAGCCACACTGCCGGCTTGATCATGTCAAGTAGCAACGGAGATTCAATGGCATGGGTTCGCAACCTATAGCAGTGCCTTTCACCATGCGAGCAAAATTGATCAGAAGTGGACAAAACGCAAACAACCCACAACACACATGCACGCACGTGCGCGTTCACATACAGACGCACATTGTGTTCAAACACGTGCATGCGCACCTGCAGGCACACACGCATGTGCAGGTGCACGCACGCGCACACACACACAAATGTGCACTTGCACGCATGCTAATGCATGCACACATGCATGCACATACACACGCACATATACCTGACTATGTGTGTAGACACATATGTATTCACGTGCAGGAACGCATGCACAATGCTCCCCCCCCTTCTCACACACACACACACACACAAACACACACAAAACACACACACACACACACACACACACACGCAAAGACATACACGCAAAGACATACACAAATGTATAAATGTGTGGCGTGCATTTGTGCCACAGATGTTAAACATAAGTTAGGTGAACACTCTGCCCCATTTTTGTTGATTTGTAGGATGACAATGACATGCTCTTAGTTCATCCTGTCTGCCTAATCGCAGGAGTCAGAGGAACAGATGCTCACCCTCGACATGGACATTACTGAAGACACCGACCTCAACAAGTGGGTTTATGCTGTGTGCTTGCTATTAAAATCGATTTTTCTTACCAGCTGCTTTGAGCCTATCACTTTCCACTAAACGCCAGACATGTTTGCTATGGAGCAGGGTGTCTGAAATTGAGCTTCGGTTGGCAAAGCAGCAGATGGAACGTGAGTTTTCCATGCACCAACTGAAGCCTGGAGATCCCCAATACAAGTACGACAAGCAGGTGTGTGTATGTGTGTGTGAGTGTGTTGTATAGAACTGAGCTGCACAGGGGCGTGTTGAGGCAACTGTTGTCCACAGGGCAGAAAACCGTGAGAGCTGGAAATCACAACTCGAAATGAACTGAGGTGTCGATTTCAAAGAGGTTCTCTCAGGATTGTACAAGACGTGACGCTACACCTGCCTCTAGTTGAGCTCGACGTCACTGCTGTCAAAGCCTTGACGGCAAATAGGGTGTCCGTTTTTTGGGGGAAATCAGGGGAAATTCCCTGAAATTTCCTAAAAACCTGGAAAGCCAATTGCATTCTTTGTATATTATGAAGTCTTTTTGCATATTTAAACGCAAAAATGGCACAGCACGATGTCACAGTCTTGTTCAGGGAAATGTCAGACTTTCATTTCTCGGCGCCCCCAAATGGGCAGCAAGTTTCTTAGGTGGCGGTCACACGTAAAATCCCAAAATTGTTTTCCCATGAGGAAAAATATTTTCGCCACATGCCAGAAACAGGTTGGGACCGGCTTTCAGTAATTTTTTCGTTAGGGACCTCCCCCCAAAAAGTTGGAAACTGGTCCCACATGTTCCCGCTGGTCCTAAAACAAACAATCACTTAAAATTATGAATTTTGTGTTGTAGCAGCCAGGGTGGTGATGTTCTCCAAGGATTCTAAGAGAGGCCCTCCCAAGGCTCCTGCCAAGCCTAAACGCAAGCAGAGAGGAGACAAGCAGGAGCAGGCAGGTGGTGCCCAATGCATAGAGGCACCTGTGTCCTGTAGAGGGCTGGGGCTCTCTGATTTTGTGGTAGAGGGCAGCCAGGCTGGGGAGAGCCAGGCTGGCTCTTTGCAAGCGCTTGCGCACGCAGCAGGGGAGCTACACGCGCAGGAGCACCTGCAGCAGGTTGCCAGTATTGCTCCCAGTGGCAGTGCGCGCCCTAGGCGCGCAGCCGCACCCCTGCCAGGGGTGTATGAGGGGCACGATGTGGAGATTGAGGACTCCGCTTCCGAGGAGTACGGGGCAAAGCAACTGCAGCGTGACATGCTAAGTCAGTCCCAGAGCGGTTGTGATGAGGAAGGGCAGCAGGGAGATGAGCTGGCAGGGCAAGGGGGAGAGAGCGAGCAAGCGGAGGGGCAGGGTGAGCACGAGGATGTGGACGGGATGGTGGAGGGGCGTTCAGCAAGAGAAGGGGGTAGCAAAAGCTGCCTTGCAGAGGAGGAGGCAGCTGAAGAAGTAGAGCTCCAGGACATGGAGGACAGGGACCACACACCCAAACAGATGTTGTGAGTAATGTTTGCTATAGTTCTCTTAAGCCTGAATGGTAATGCGTGCATGTAGTGCGACATTGAATGAGTTAATGAAATCCATCGCACTGATCTGAAGTTTTTATAACACATTGCGCAATTTCTACCTATTTGCATTTGCAGGGCTGCCATTGGTAGCGTGAGCGCTGCACACCAAAAGAAGATGATGAACCGGAAGGAGGGGGAGAAGCTAAGAGCGTGCCATCAACTGTTTGGTTTAAGCCAGCTTTTGAGCAGCTCATCGTGCTCTCTGGAGATGCATACTGGCTGGCAGAAGTGTCGACATGGCCCAATCAAGGAAGTCTGTCCTCTGTTTAGGCATTAGCTGTGGCATCATGGCCAGCCAAGCAACAAGAATTACGGCATACAACATTTGGGGAGCTAAAGCAAAACCCTGGTATAGGGGTAAAAAATGTGAAAATTATTTTGTTCAATTTGCGTGTGACCGCTGGGAAATATTTTTGGTCTCTGAGCGAAAATATTTTCATCCGAAAATATTTTACGTGTGACCCAGGAGGCGCCAAAAAAAAGTAATGGACGTCAACCCTATTTTTTGGTTTGGGGGCCCTTGACAC
>Ga0307947_1002015_pt1 | contig 16218 bp, 18 predicted proteins | sample OrgLakmetagen232_FD_201840 | JGI IMG/M metagenome (GOLD analysis project Ga0307947, IMG submission 201840) | Saline water microbial communities from Organic Lake, Antarctica - #232 | ecosystem: Environmental > Aquatic > Non-marine Saline and Alkaline > Saline | place: Antarctica: Organic Lake...
TTCTCTGTCTACGTGTTTTTTAAGGGGTAAAGTGGGAGGCTGCACAAGTGATGGGTTTTGTAGTGAGTAGCCCATTAATGATCAACCCCTCTGATTAAGGTGATTGCATCAGTGCCAAACTGTTGTTTGTCATACCATGTCAATGTGCACCTTCATAACTACCTGCACACGCACGCACACACACACAAACATAGACACAAACACACACAACACAACACAAACCTGCTTGTTCTAGTGGACGAGTGCGCCACGCTCCCTGCTCTTGCTGCAGGGCTGCTGGGCTGCTGAGCTGCAGGGGAGAACAGGGCGTCGTCAGGAGGCAGCCAGGGCCAACCCAACTGCTGCTCGTGGATAACTTTGTCAGCTTGGAGCAACTGCTTCACGGTGGCGGCCACCTCAGCTTCTTTCATGGACCACACCTGGATTTACGGACGCGCGTACACCCAGTGTGCATGTGGTTGTGTGTGTGTGTGTGTGTGTGTGTATGTGTGTGTGCTAATTTCAATGCATGCAGCAAAGGTGTGACTTATTGTTTGTGACTCCGTGCTATTGAGAGCTGGAAGCAGCCGATTTTGTCACAGATTCCCAGAGGGGGTCAACGGAGGAAATGCCTGAAATTGTGCAGTTTTGCATTCAGAAGGCAGCCACTCACAGCCATTTCATCCGATTGACACCATTTTAGTACCAAAGTGTAGCTGGCATTGAGAGCTACCCGAGCAGGTGCCCAGTTTTATGTGGGTCACTTTGCGTGCTGAGATAGACTGGATTAAGCACACATGATGCATTTAAGCCCTAATGTGGTGTTTTCCATGGGAAAATGGCTCAAATCCTCATAAAACACCAACCACTCAGCCGTTTCCTTTCTTTTTTGTTGCAATGATATTATTTCCTAAAAGAAATTCTATGCCATAAAAATTATTTAAGATTGGTGCAGGGGATGGTCAGATCTGGAACACAGGTGCCTGAAAAGAAGGGTTCACGCCACAGCCGATTAAGCATGGACTCCCTCAGGCAACAGTCAAACTCAACTGCTGGATGGAGCCATTCGGAACTGAGTTTGGCAGTTGCCAATGAGGGGGCCCATACTGGGGACATTTAAAAAACACCCCATTTGGGGGTCAGTCGCCCCTCTCTGACTGATTCCGCAGTTTTTCCTTTGGGTTGAAAGAGGCTTTCAGGCGTGTTCAATTGGCACACTACAAAGGTGTGTGATTTACCAGCACAATGAGAAGGATCGGATAAGAGAAGCGCTAGCGTGTCGTGTAAATAGGCGCACTACATCGGTGTGTGGTTTACCAGCGCAACGTTAAAGATTGTATCAGAGAAGCGCTCGTTGCTTGCGTGGTAAACACGTGCATGCTCTAGAACACACATGCAGGATTACTTCATCTCTGTTGCCACGTTCCAAGCTAACGAGCTCTCAGTCACAGCTTTTAAGTCAATTTGCCTGACTGCAGGCAGGTGGTAAATAACAAATAACCTGTAATGGAAAAAGGATTTGCTGATGAAGTGCACGGTAAAAAGCGCTGCATTGTTTTTGGTGTCCATGAGCCCAAACAAAGGACCCTCGCCTCTGCATGCTTCTTGGTGTCCACAAACTCTTTGGTGTTCACCTCATCCTTGCAAACCTCTTAGTGTCCACGAACTCTAAAAATCCCTCACCTCTGCATACTTCTTGGTGTCCACGAGCTCAAAGTGCCTGAACTTGCCCTGCAGGTCCTTGAACTGCTCTGTGATGCGTTTGTACTCGTCGGTCAGCCGCATGTTCTCCTGCGCAGTCATTTGGAAAAATGCTTAGTAGAGCATCAGTAATTCTGAAGCACGTCTTGATTGGGCGCAAGTCCTCTGTCATGCGTTTGTACTCGTCGGTCAGCCGCATGTTCTCCTGCGCAGTCATTTGGAAAAATGTTTAGTAGAGCATCAGTAATTCTGAAGCACGTCTTGATTGGGCGCAAGTCCTCTGTCATGCGTTTGTACTCGTCGGTCAGCCGCATGTTCTCCTGCGCAGTCATTTGGGAAAATGCTTAGTAGAGCATCAGTAATTCTGAAGCACGTCTTGATTGGGCGCAAGTCCTCTGTCATGCGTTTGTACTCGTCGGTCAGCCGCATCTTCTCCTGCGCAGTCATTTGGGAAAATGCTTAGTAGAGCATCAGTAATTCTGAAGCACGTCTTGATTGGGCGCAAGTCCTCTGTCATGCGTTTGTACTCGTCGGTCAGCTGCATGTTCTCCTGCGCAGTCATTTCGGAAAATGTTTAGTAGAGCATCATTAATTCTGAAGCACGTCTTGATTGGGCGCAAGTCCTCTGTCATGCGTTTATACTCGTCGGTCAGCCGCATGTTCTCCTGCGCAGTCATTTGGGAAAATGCTTAGTAGAGCATCAGTAATTCTGAAGCACGTCTTGATTGGGCACAAGTCCTCTGTCATGCGTTTATACTCGTCGGTCAGCCGCATGTTCTCCTGCGCAGTCATTTGGGAAAATGTTTAATAGAGCATCAGTAATTCTGAAGCACGTCTTGATTGGGCGCAAGTCCTCTGTCATGCGTTTGTACTCGTCGGTCAGCCGCATGTTCTCCTGCGCAGTCATTTGGGAAAATGTTTGGTACAGCATCAGCAATTCTGAAGCACGTCTTGATTGGGCACAAGTCCTCTGTCATGTGTTTGTACTCGTCGGTTAGCCGCATGTTCTCCTGCGCAGTCATTTGGGAAAATGTTTGGTACAGCATCAGTAATTTTGAAGCACGTCTTGATTGGGCACAAGTCCTCTGTCATGCGTTTGTACTCGTCGGTCAGCCGCATGTTCTCCTGCGCAGTCATTTGGGAAAATGTTTGGTACAGCATCAGTAATTTTGAAGCACGTCTTGATTGGGCGCAAGTCCTTGAACCGCTCTGTGGTGCAACCATCCTTGCTTATCAACCGCATGCCTTTTATGGGGTTGGCCAGAACCATATATGGATGCACGTATACACGTATACACGATATTCATTGCAGGGATTTTATCAAATATATGGTCATGTACGGCGTATACAGTCCTGGCCAACCCTCCTCTATTGCACTGTCATTTGGGGAGGCATTTGACAGAGCGCTAACAAGTGCTGAAACCTGCTGCTGAGACCCCTGCCTTTACATTTCCTGCTGAAACCTGCTGCTGGAATGTGCCTTTGTATTTCAAATTGAGATTCATTCCCATCCTGGCACATTTCCCTGTTCCAGACGGGCAATTTCTCACCTGTGGAGCTAATACCACTGTACCTCAACACAACCAGACAAGTGTCGCTTTGACTCAGGGCGCTCATGGGGCCAAGTACTGAAGTGAGAACTTAAGATGCTTAGCTCATGCAAATAGGGTTAGCTAGAACCATATCTATAAGTATACGGTGTATATTCGGTATTTTTGGCAGGGATTTCATCAAATGTGCAGTCATAAATCATAATGGCGTATGTATACAATTCTGGCCAATCCTACATAAGGTGTTCAACTCATACAAGCATACAAGCCATACTCACTTCCATGTACTTCCGGTCAGTCTCTAGGTACCGGCCCTTCAGGCTGCTCAATATGTCGCGCTGCCTGCTGATCTTGCGCTTTTGCTGATTTATGGTGGCCTGCAATTTGCAGCAGGATACAACCATATGTTGCACACGCTTACAGACATGACATGCACACACACATACACACACACAGACACTTACAGATATAGCAACCACACACACCACACACACAAACACTTACAGACATGATAAGAGTACACACACAAACGCTTGCAACATAACAGTTGTCAGGACTGCACTCTTGTCTGCAAGCACATGACACGTACACACACACACGTGACAGCAGCAGCAGGCTTAGACGCACCTGGTTTTCATGGTCACGCTCAACAAGAACACGATAGTTGTACTCCAGCTTCTCTGTGTTCAGCTGGTACGTTGCACGCATTGCCTGTGTGGTGCGAAATGAGTATGATTGTGTGCGTATACATGTGTGTGTGTCATGTGTCATGTGCGAGTGAGTAGCAGTTTGCCAAGATTATTGGCCAGGTGTAAGGGGGGGGGGGATTATACAATTGTGATAGCAGAAAGTAGAGTAATGGCGGCCTCGTGTTTTGGTTTCTTAAATGTGCCTCAAAAATGCCAGTAATAACTGGTATTTTGTCAACTATAATCAATAGATTTGTCACAAAGGGAGTAAGATTTCAGCATGGTAGCATCTACCCATTCAGTGGCAATTACGTACAGATCATAGCTCACTTTCTGTCACTGACTGTCTGATTCACCTGTTCATAGGGTTGGCCAAAACGGTGTGTACACCGTAATTTTTGCAGGGAAATCACCAAATATACGGTCATATACGGTGTGTATATACGGTTCTGGGTTCTGGCCAACCCTATCTGTTCATAAAACAGTGCCAGTCCAACATGCATTGGAAGTGCTTTTATGGCTGACAAGCTCATCCCCACTGAAGCGCCCTCGACTTTGGGGCAGAGCATACAACTGTTGGGGCAGAGCATACAGCTGTTGGGGCAGAGAATACAAATGTTGAGGCAGAAAATACAACTGATGTGTGCCTAACCTCCAAGTGCTGCTCTAGATTCTGGATGTCCGTCTCCAGCCGGATTTTCAGGATGTGATAATCCTCCGCATCAGAAACCCGCAGGGCCTCCAGCTGCTGCTGGTAGCTCTCAACTGTAGCCAGGTACCTGCGCAAGGTGAAGCGTACAGGGAAAAGGAAATTAAGGAGGGTGTGGATCTGCAACAACGAGATTGGCTAAGCGTTACCATGATACTCATCGCATTCAATCCTGACATCATTATAATTGGGCTGCAGCAAGAAGCGGACAGGATTATACAGTGCTTTCATTCAGTCAGACTGTCGTCTACATAGTCCTACATATTACATATGTTAGTCGCATGCCACGTACGTACTTGTTAGTCGCATGTCGCACGGTACCATTGTATTTTACGCATCAGATTCAATCATACGTTTAATTGCATGCCTCAATGGTCGATTGATATCTCTATGTGATGACATGCTGTCATCATTGTACGTATCAGTTTACTTTAGACGTTTAATTGCATGCCTCATTGGTCGATTGATGTCTCTATATTAGCACATGCCGTTGTCAAAGGATTTGCCAACGCGCACCGATCCATGAAGTCTGCCTCCATCTTTGATCGCTTGTCAAACAGCTCTTGCATCTCCTGCTTGTTGCCGCCTAAAAGGCTGTTTCGCTCCTGTATGTGGAAGTGCGAGGTTGACTGTAAGTGTGAGTGCGAGTGTGTGTATGTGTACAAGTATATTTCGCTATATGTGGAGTGCAAGGTTGTGTGTGTATGTATGTGTATGAGTATGTTTTGCTCCTGTATGTGGAATTGCAAGGTTGACTGTAAGTGCGAGTGTGTGTGCGTTGTATGCATGTGTGTGAATGAGATGTAATATATAATTAAATAGTTCTTACAAAGCTGGGGCTGGCTAGAATTGTGTATGCACACCGCATTATACGACAGCACCCTTACTCCCATGCCTTAAACACGGTATATGCACCACAAATATGTGGTTATAGCCAAGGCTGTAGTTATGGCGTACCCTAATACACCCAACGAAACTCGTACCGCCAGGAATGCATTCTCAATTTCGTCCAGCTCGTCTTTGTATGAGTTCTGCATCTCCACAAACTGGCGGCTCATGTACTGGAGCAGCGTGTCGATATCCTCAGCTTGCTTCTTCAGCGTACGCACAAACTCGTCATCCTTCTTTTTGAGCTCCATCTTTATCTCTGCACTCAGCAACGGCACAGTGCAATGTGGGCGCTCTATTCATTTTTCACCTACAAGCAAACAGCTCCTGGTGAAAGAACTTCAGAAAAGGTGGGTGTAGCTGACAGCAACACCTGAGCAGGTGTCAAGACAGAACAGGGCTCAGGAGTGAGCAGGAGTCAAGACAGAGCAGGGCTCAGGAGTGAGCAGGAGTCAAGACAGAAAAGGGCTCAGGAGTGAGCAGGAGTCAAGACAGAACAGGGCTCAGAAGTGAGCAGGTGTCAAGACAGAACAGGGCTCAGGAGTGAGCAGGTGTCAAGACAGAGCAGGGCTCAGGAGTGAGCAGGTGTCAAGACAGAACAGGGCCAAAAAGTGAGCAGGTGTCAAGACAGAACAGGGCTCAGGAGTGAGCAGGTGTCAAGACAGAAAAGTGCTCAGGAGTGAGCAGGAGTCAAGACAGAAAGGGGATCAGGAGTGAGCAGGAGTCAAGACAGAGCAGGGCTCAGGAGTGAGCAGGTGTCAAGACAGAAAAGGGCTCAGGAGTGAGCAGGAGTCAAGACAGAAAAGGGCTCGGGAGTGAGCAGGTGTCAAGATAGAACAAAGCTCAAAAGAAAGTATAGTAGATTTGAGAGGAAAAGGTTATGCGTCACTCTTCACGTGCTCAAGGCTACTGTAAGTTAGCAGACCCAGAGATTCAACATTGGTTAAGGCCGCTTCTTGCCTAAACTACTTTATGAAATGCACACAACGCAAAGGACTAGGGTTGGCCATAAATATATACGATGTATACACGGTATTTTTGGCAGGGAAATCACCAAATATACGGTCATACACGGTGTATATATACGATTATGGCCAAACCTACAAAGGACGTGTACACGCAAGCGGCAAGCAAGCACATAAGCTGGTCAGTGGGCCAGACAGACCCTCTTTCTGTTACACTCGGTATTCCATAAGCTACAAGGCACAACGAACAGAAACTCCAAAGCAACCTATGGCCGTGCACCTTCCTGGGCTTCAGCCTAGCTTGACTGAAGAGGAGATGCACTTCAATATCCCTCTACAGAAAATTAAGACCTGTAAACGAGCACCCACCTGGAACCAGCTTGTCTTTGGTGAACACAACCTACGACCGAGCACCCACCTGTAATAAGCTTGTCTTTGGAGGAGATGAGCTTCTGGCAAGAGTACCGCTGCTTTTCAATCTCATGGTACAGATCCTGGGGCACCTCAATGGAGAACAGGTCAGCCCAACGCATGGCCACTGCTGCGTTGTGACGTGCACTCTGCTCTGCCTCGGCAAGGAGCTTGCCACGCAGTTCCTGGTGTGTGTGTGAGTGTGTGTGTTTGTGTGTGTGTGCGTGTGCGTGTGCGTTTGTGTGTGCGCGTGCGTTTGTGAACATGCATTGCTTGTGCACTGTGACATTTCACGAGGATGATAACGGGAAGGAGTTGGGTACAAGAGCAAGCCTGCACTGACAGGCGCTAATACCGTGTCTGTGCTGGATGTGGTGAGTATGGCACTCTGAACGGATGCGATTACAACGCGCAGCGTAAATCTACACTCCCCAGGATCTTGTTTGGGGAATGCAGCAAAGGGTCCTTTTCTCCTGGCTGCTTATCTAGTGCGTGTTGCCCACCTGACGGGCCATTTCTTCCGCCGTCCTGTGCGCGTTCTCACGCTCATCCCCGCCCACGCGCACTGAGCTGGCATCTTGGTCTGTCCTGAGCTTTACACGATAGAGCCTGCGCCTGCTGTCCACCAGCTGCTGCTTGCCCTTGCCTATCTCTTCCTTCTTCTCACCTTCTTTGCCCCCTGCAATTAGTTAGAAGCAAGCGCCTTGGTCCCATGGCAGCTGTGTTTGATGATAGCTCTGCATACCGATATACGCATCCTGTTGTTTTGACACACACACTCACCCATGACGTCCCCCTCTCGCATGGTAGACAACCGCTCCTGGATGCGTTTGCGCCTGGCCAAAATGCGTGCATCCCTGCTACTTTGGGTGTTGAACAAGTTCTCATTCATACTGGATCAAGAGGTTAGGTATGGCATGTACACTCCGACGCAAAGCCTTATACAGCTGTCTGCGTTCTTAAGTAGGGTTACGTTGAAGTAATTAAGGTGTTTTAAGATAAATATAATTGATTGACCTGTTCGAAGAGATTTAAAGGTCGCATGCAAATCATTGACTTGGTAAGCATGTGTGTAAACTAGCGTTTATTAAGGATCTATTTTTTATACTAGATACAGTACGTGGATGCTTAGATACACCTGAACTTGGCTGCCCCTCACTGATATTTTAAGTTCACTCAAAGGTTCTCAGCATGAGGCTTTTGGTAAATTGTCCAAGCGGGGAAAGCAGGCTATTGGTAAGTGCTCCTTTCGAAGCCGGTGTGCATGGCTGTGTTGGCCGTTTGCAAGTGCGAAATGGCGGAAACCTAAAGCTTCCTCTCTTCCTGCAGCAAGTGAATGACGAGCTTACAGTTGCCGAGCTGAAGCAGCTCCTTTTCGAAGAAGAAGGTGACGCATTTGCATGCATGTTTATAGTATAAGGAACACCATACGACCACTGTGTCTTCTCTAAACGGTGGTCACCCTTGCACACCTGCTTGCTGTATCAAGGCATTCCCGCCCAGCAGCAAGTGCTATGTTACGCTGGGCGGCGCCTCCAGGACGAAGTCCAATTAGCAGACCATCATTTGGAGGAGTACACGCTTTCAAATGAGGTCAGGGTTCTGCTGCCTGTTTGTGCTGCTTAATGGCACCCTGTGGATGACTGTGCGTACAGCTGTTAGTGCACACGATGTAAGTCCTGTGCAAGTACTGACAGCACATGAGGAAATTGCTACTTCAGAGGCAGCCACCAGTTGCGGCTTCCTTCCTTACCCTTCTCGCACGCACACACCGCAGGTTGTCTTATACTTGACACGTATTTTGGAGGCGCCAAAGATGATCTTCTTGTGCTCGCGCTGCAAACCCAGCCAGCGAGTGCCTGAGATGGTGGAGGCGAACATGCCGGTGGGAGATGTCATGGCCTTGCTAGTAAGCAGGTAACCTATGTATGCTCGACACAACTTGATCTAGATTACAAGTGGACTAGACGGAGTAGAGCTGTGGGTTAAGGTGTATCAAAACTCGCTGTGGATTTGCAACGTGCATTCATTTCAGGTGCAATTGTGAACTAGTTGCAGTTGTTGATTGATGCGGGCAAAACTTGTGTGCTCACACGGATTGTGAAATGTGCAAGGTGAGACCTGAAGACCCCCTGTAACCTTACAAGCTGTGTACTTGCAAAAATCTGTCATACTAAGCCCTCAAAAACACTCCTCGTAGGAACATGGCAGGAGCTTTCCCCCCAGATGCCCCCCTCTTAGCCAAACGCCAAGATGGCAGCACTATTCTGCTGAAAATTAATCCTATGGAGGGCTTGACAGAGTTACAAGAACGAGTCGCGAGGCATGAGGTAGGTGGGAATTGTAGTTTGAGGCAGGCATTATTTTTCTTTTTTTCTTTTTTGCGGAGGGAGGCAAGGCGTGATAAATGGATTGTTTATTTTCCTTTGCTGCTCTTTTGCATTACATGAGCCTGCACTTTGACGATCCTTTGCGGCAACCGGTTAATCCTTTTACCAAGGAAAAGTGACCTTTTGTGTTGTATTTACAGATCTAACAGATGTGTGCAAATTAATACCAAACATTCCTACCATTCACTCTTCAGCTCGGCCTTCCTACACACAGGGTGTGGAACCAGACCCTATGACATTTAACCAAGCACAAGATGGCGCCCTGCACATGAATGTTATGCTCTATTAGTACCAAACAGGTCATTCCTACCATTCACTCTTCAGCTCGGCCTTACTATACACAGGGTGTGGAACCAGACACTGTGACATTCAACCAAGCACAAGATGGCGCCCTGCACATAATTGTTATGCCCTCAACAGGTACGTGCTAAACATCAGGCCCCTAGCTCTCACCAGTCAAGCAGTATGCAGCTAAACAGACGTACAAGACGTGCTGAGTGAGGTGCATGCCCCAGCAAGACACACACACACGCACACACACAAACACATACACACACACACCAGCAACAGACCTACTACCCACATACAATATACAATGAAAAGGGCTTTTATTGATCCAATTCCTTGCCATGCGTGCTGCCTGCAGAGGAGCCTCAGAACAGAAATTGCTATCCTGTTTATAAACGAAGTGTGGAGCCACAAATAAAGATGGAGCACAAGACTAGCAGTTATGGACGCACCATGACAGGTGAGGTTTGCTGGCTAACTGCTGCCTTGGGGTTCAAAGGCAATTGAGTCCTCCCTAATGTCAGCTCGGTGCTGACCTCTTAATTTGTAACGGCCTTCTAATACGTCTGACACTGCAAATAAGGACAGGTGCCGCTGTTGTAGTTATTTATCTTCCTGATGGTCAACAAACAATGAAACATACATGCATAGACATACCGCCAGAACCCATTTGCATCTCTCTGGTATTGAGTAGTGTCTCCTTTGCCCTTGTGCCTAGTCACCTGTATAGTCACACGCGTATCCAAACACGTACACAAGCACGCTCATATACAAACACACACAAACACATACACTGGCCTTGTGCCTAGTCACCTGTTTAGTCATACGCGTACCCAAACACGTACACAAGCACGCTCATAAACAAACACACACACATACATACACTGGCCCTGTGCCTAGTCAACTGTATAGTCACACGCGTACCCAAACACGTACACAAGCACGCTCATATACAAAACACACAAACACACACATACACCCTGTAACAGGATTACCAGAGCTAGTAAAGGAGCTATGCGTGTTGCCGTGAGCTTCAAACAGCATCTTCGACGGTCTGTGTAATTCATTGCCTCATCCCTGTTTTTTGCCCCTCTTGGCACATGCCTGTAAAGAAAAAGGAAAAAAGGAAGAACTACGCAGGCAGTGAAAACCACTCCCCACATTAATAAAGGAAAAGGAGCCACTTTGGTACCGATAACCGTTAAGCTCCTCCGCCGCGAAAAGGAAAGGAAAATTCAATGTGGATCAAGTGGGTTGCAGGATTGGCCTGAAACCGGCTCCTTATAATATTATGAGAGTTGATAACAGTACTGGAAAGGGCATGTCTGGTATGGACAAGTTTAGCAGCAAAGTTCACAGAGTGCACATTGAGCTTGGAGGCGCTTCTTAACTCTTTGAGAATCAAGACCAATGTCATAGCAAATCACTGTCACTGCAAAGTATAAGTCTCAGCACAACAATCTATATAGGTACGATATGTGTCAAGTAAGTCGGATTTGAGAAACAGCAGAGAAAGAGAGAGAGTATCAGGAGAATTGCAGTCTGTAGTGCAGTTCCCAGCCTTTGCTCGAGAGAGGCTCGACCCTGGCTTAAAACGATTCTTCAATAAAACTGGCTTCGCCAGCTTATTGCACGAGACCAGGCAAAGGTAAGGTAAGGTAAGGTTACATCACTATATATGCCTCAAAGGGCATCTCAGCGGAAGTTTGGAAAAAGCCTGAAACTACACCTGGCTAAACAAAAGATACAGAAGCTAGAGGAAACATGAAACTGATGTATGTAGAAGAGAAAAGTGTAGAGACCAGGCAAAACAACCTCAACTGAAAAACCAACTAACCAAATCACACAAATCGTCACAGCCAACAATTGGGCGTGACACCAAGTTCCTTGAAAGGCTTCAGAGTGTGATTGTTGTAGATGGTGCCACTCACACCCAAAAGGATGATATGGAGAGTAACGGAGGCTCCTTGGAGAATGTTGCAGAGATCTTTGTGCTGTTCTTCTGCGGCGTTCAGCTGGCTGGTTCTGAGGTCTGATGTCCTCACAAGACTTGATCTCGACGAGGTGGATGTCACACCGAGTTTTGCTGAGGTCTTTAGGTCATGGATGGGCGAAAAGGACTAACATGTCAAGAAAGAAGGGGAAAACCACAAACTATCCTTGCTAATTCGTAATAACAGCAAATGCTACGTTGTGCAACAAACGAGCTACCAACCACTACACCATATATTGAAAAGCAATCTTACATTGCACTTTCAAAATGTGTGGGAGTGGTCCTGCTTATAAAAAACTATCAAGCCACAGAACTTTGCAGAATGCATAAACCCAAAATATATTTACAAGCAGCAACAAATTAAGTTTAGTCGGCACCTTCTACGTTTCTACTACCATGCATACTAGGAAAACCGCCATTTGTTGTGCCATCCTGCAGGCTGGCTATGAGACTCGGTAGTGTTTAAGGCTGACAGTGGCCGAGACGGGTGGTCATCCCTGGCAGACCCTTAGCTTAGCTCTGCAGTTTCTGTGCCTGGTGCTCTTAATTGTTTGAGGCTGGTACTCCAGTCTCTTTGTGTCTCTTTTCTCCTTCTGCAACTCAGCAGCACCGCCAACCATCAGCAGATCCACCTACCCCTGAGCACTGAAGATCTCGGAGGACCTCAATTGACATCCACATCATTGAGATCCACCATCTACAGTCGTTTGCAGCTTGTCAGGGCTGTTTCTGCGGTGTTTTAACCAGTAATCAAGGAGTAATGAGCGCTAATTTCAGAACATTAGCACCTGCGAAGCAAGTGTGTGCCCAAATGAAGTTATTTTGCTTCTTTGCCACACCTGCAAAATCGCTAGCCTTCCAATCTGTTTTGTCACAAAGTAAAGAGGGGAATTGGGGGAGACGCGCACTTAAAACTCCCCGAAAGATAAAACACGCCCTCCGAAATTAAATTTCAAAATGGCGAACAAGGTCAAGGGTGGAGCCAGCGGTAACAAGTTCCGCATGGCCCTGGGTCTCCCAGTGGCCGCAGTCATGAACTGCGCGGACAACACGGGTGCCAAGAACTTGTACGTCATCTCCGTTTGCGGGTGGGGAGCCAGGTTGAACAGGCTGCCCGCCGCTGCGGCTGGCGACATGGTGATGGCCAGCGTGAAGAAGGGAAAGCCTGACCTGCGAAAGAAGGGTGGGTGGTGCAGGCGTGCGTGAGTTATCATAAATGACAAATGGGTCACTGTTTGCGGGCTGCTTGCCGCCGGTGTTGTGAGCGTAGGGGGGCAAGCAGGCAAAGAGGGGCACAACCCTCCATGGACTCTTGTCCTCCTCCCTTTCAAGCAGCAAGCCCCCTCCAAACTTCCTGCTCCTGCTGCTGTGCTGCTGTGTAGTGACCCCTGCCGTGGTCATCCGCCAGCGCAAGCCCTGGAGGAGAAAGGAGGGGACCTACATCTACTTTGAGGACAACGCCGGTGTCATCGTGAACCCCAAGGGCGAGATGAAGGGTGCGTGTGTGTATTTATGCATGGGGGGAGAGGGGGGGCGTGTTTTAACGAGGGTGGAAAAAGGGATGCAAGCCCCCTTAGTCGACCAACATCCTCGTTCTCTCTGTCTCCTGCCATCCTGCCAGGTTCCGCCATCACTGGCCCCGTCGCCAAGGAGTGTGCCGACCTGTGGCCCCGTATTGCCAGCGCTGCCAACTCCATCGTCTAAACGTAAGTGCAGGGGGAGGCAGGGCTCAAAGCAACACACACACACACACACACACACACACATACATACATACACATACACACATACGTACACACACACTCATGCACATGCAATGCACACGAGCGCGCTCACACACACATACACACACGTACACAGTCACATACATGCACGCATTATGTATGTACGTATGCATGCACACAACAGCTACACACATAACAGCTACATGCTATTGCACTTTTTGTTATTAACATAAATACGAAAGCATGTGTACACCACTCACATGCATGCGCGCAAAAACGCAAGACAAAAGGTGACAAAAATGCACATGCATGCGTGTAGTTAGTTTTAAGTGTGTACACACAATAGCACACACACTCTGCACACTATCACACACGCACGCGCCCGTGCTTGCGTGTTTCAGAATGTGCACATTCAAATTGGTCTAGGGAGCGGGTCGGTGGTAAATTTGTAGGGTTGGCAGAACCATGGTATACATGCGGTGTATGCATGGTATATTTGGCAGGAAAATCACCAAGAATACAATCATACGACCTGCATATACGGTTCTAACCAACCTCATAAATTTGTCAGGAGTGCCCTGGACTGTAAGAGCGTTTGCATGAATGATTGATCAAGGGCACCTTTGAGTTGTAGGGCACGTTGTAGGGCACGTAATTTCTTCACACATATTGGGCTGGCCAGATTCGTTCTAGTACACCGTTAATGACTGTATACCTGGCTGGATAGATTTTCCCTAAAAATTCCCCCTTATTTTTATAGATGGCAGGCCGCTCATACGTGTTTCAGTGCTTTAGCCGAAATTATTTTTGTGTAGATGTTGGTAGCTGTTCTGGAGTCCCTCTTAACACCTTACGCTAAAGACCGACTCGAAATGAGAGAAGGAAGAATGTATGTGGCAGTCTGAGAACTGATCACACCGCACTGCCACAAGTTGTTGCAAGGTGGCTACAGCTGTGAGCTAATTGCTACTGCTGGTAGCGGTACGTGCCTACAAATGCATAAGCAAACAGCTAACTTCAGGCTTATTGGGGTGCATACAAAGGGGAGAGGTAGTAATACCACTTGTGACCCCCCCCCCAACCCCCCCTTCCAGTGCCCCCACCCAGACAAAAAAGGTATCATTCTGCTCCTTTTTGAATTCTGCATCCATTTGCATACTCATTAAGACCTGAAACTGAATTGTTGCAGAGTTATGGCGCAAAAATGAGATACGGACGCCCCTGCACACATGACCTACCAGCCTACCAGGCACCCACACCTGGCTTGCACAGTCCCACATTGCTTCCATTCTTCAAAATTCCACTATCTCATGCTGGCACAATTCTGGAATTTTTGAGTGAATTGCTGCTCCAGTGGCTTGACTCACCCTGGCCTGCACCCAAGCGCGTGCGCCTCTGAAATTTTGGACATGTCCACAGACCCCCCTTTCACCCAGTTTGCTCAAAATTGGTGGCAATTGACTGGGCTTGAGCTAAGGATTTCGATGATATATTTAATTGGAAATCGCAATGAGTGGTCAGGAAGCCTTCCCGGCACTCCCTGGCCCCCCAGCCCCAGCTCCACGTGCCCCTGCACCCCAAGCCCCAGCCCCGCCTGCACCCATTTTGCACGCGTTGAGAAGTTCCAGCGAGGAGGGGGCGGTTGCAGTACAAACCTAGAAAAATTGTTTTTTGGGGGGCGGTTGCACATTTTATCCACAAAAGATTTATTATTTTTCACCGTCCATTAACGTACGGTTTGGTATATAACAAGGGTGGCATTATTGGGTGCTGGTGGTTCTTTTAGCAGAACATGTACGTACAGGATCACTATAACAAATCTGAGGGGTGGGAGAGACCTTTAGAAAAGAAAAGACTCCGCTGGTAGTGATGACAAAGCCAGCATGATTACCGATCAAGCTTTGATACTCCGATATAACAAGTGTAAGGTATCAAAGCTTGATCGGAAGGGCGACCTTTGGTAGATTGAGGTTTTTGCTGCTGCATAGGCGTCATGTCATGTCTGTTGAGTTGAGATTTGGGAGGTGCAAGCTTAAAGTTAGCGGACCAGGTGGCCTTATTCAGCATTGCTCAGCCTGGTTGCTTCGTCGGCAACACCATAAAAAGTATGTCATTCAGTGTTTTTGCAATTCCGCCACATTTTGTTGAAGCTCACCTTGTTTTTACTTTGCCATGCAGGATTGCAGCAATGCAGAGTTTGGCGTGACCAAGAAGCATCCGTGTGTTCAAGAGAGAGGAAGGTGTATTGGCTCGCCAATGGGAGGGCACTGGCTTTGCCGCAGCAGGGAGCAGCTGCTACAGCAGTCAGTGTTGGAGCACAGCTACAATTAGAGAAAGGAGGAGAGAAATTTAATTTCTGCAAACGTCTCTTGGCTGTAACAAACTCAAAAAGGTCAGAACAATCATCTTCACCGCATTGCAAAATTGACTCTCATAGGTTTACAAAAAAAGGCCTTCAGTCAAGAAGTGCGACTTTTAGCCTGCTCATACAACGCAATTAGTTCATGAAGGATAAAATGATTACAATGGGGGGTGACCTTCAGCTAGGTTGTTTGCCTGATCGGCTGCTGACCGGCCAGCCACAAATAAATCCATAAGCCCAGAAAGAAAAAAGAAAAGGGATAAATTAAAGCTTGTTATTGTTCTGGCTCAAGAAAGTTAACACATTGAGAGCTCCTGTTGGGGGAAACAGAGGTGCATGTTTCCTGCGGAGAGAAATCACTGATGGCATGTGGGGATTGGTACGGTGAAAAAAAACATGCTGCTCATTTTGGACGTCATCAATATCACACATCACACAGGTCATAGGGTAAGGGTAAGGGTTACACAGCTATATCCGCCAGCGAGGGCAGTTGAGCTATAGCAAAAAAAAAAGGCAGCTTCAAGAAGAGAAGGAGGCCAGACTGAACAAGACACCAGAAAAAGAGACAA
>Ga0307947_1002017_pt1 | contig 16197 bp, 21 predicted proteins | sample OrgLakmetagen232_FD_201840 | JGI IMG/M metagenome (GOLD analysis project Ga0307947, IMG submission 201840) | Saline water microbial communities from Organic Lake, Antarctica - #232 | ecosystem: Environmental > Aquatic > Non-marine Saline and Alkaline > Saline | place: Antarctica: Organic Lake...
GTGGGGGAGGGGGGAGGAGGGGACGGGTGAGTTCTGGGGGTCCTTCCTCAGGGTTACAGTGCACACCGGTCACAGGGACCGGGCAGCAGGCACAGAGGGGAGGGCGGACTTATGCGTCGCAGGTGGGTGGTGGTGTAGCTCGTGGGTGTGTGGTGGGGTGTGGGTCAAGTTGTGTGGGCTTTGGCAGTGGGTGCATGTGTGTGTGTGTGTGTGTGGGTGGGTGGGTGTGGGTATGTGCTAATTGTACTTGAAATGTGTTTTGACCCAGTAGACACACGTGGGCTTATTCAGACTCCGCCCCCACACAGAAAAAAGGAACAAGTGCACGCACGTATACACATTTGTACACTCATACACACATACATGCATACAATCACGCTCACTCGTACACCCTGCAGGCAGCCACAGCAGTGGATGGGCACGCTGCGCTTGGCAGCCCGCCTGCCTTGCTACGCACTGTGCCCAGGCACCACCCCCAGCAAGAGATAGGCGTGGGTGACGGCTTGCATGATCATGACCCCTCTCACGGCTTGCAGGTGCGCGCGCTTGTGTGCACGCACACGTGCTTTATGTGCATGCACAGGGTCAGGGATGTTTTCAGGTCCAATGGACTTGACAGAAGGATCAAAACAGCCTTGGGCTGCTGATGTGTGCAGATCAGAGCTGCTGATCACCTCTTCAGAGTGCTGTGGGTGCCTGTTGGCCACTCACGTGGCCTTGACGCTCCTTATGTCCTCACTAAGATAGTCGTCCTTATCATTATTTCTTGTCAGAGAGTTGTGATGGTATACTGCTCTGTGACAAGCGATGTCTGTCTGTGCCTGCTTAAGTGTGCACACACTTGTTTTGCTGTAATACGCTGCAGGGCCTGGGTGCCTGGGCGGCCAACCCACCCTTTCGTGCTCCTCAGCACCACACTCAGTCTGCGTAATGCCAGTCACCCGCTGCTCTGCTCCTTATGTTCTCACTCACTTCCTGCTCAAACTGTGCCGCTGCTGATGATCCATGTGTGCAGGGCCTGGGCGCCCTATGCAGCCCTCCCGCCCTCCTTCGCTCATCCGCCCCTGGCACCGCACCTGACGCACAGCACCAAGGCCTGGGGACGGCAGGGGGTCCAGATACTGGTGGTGGTGGTGGTGGTGGTGATGGTGGTGGAGATAACGGCCTTGGTGCTGGCTCTGGTGGGGGCAACGACAGAGAGGGGGAACCCCTGGGTGGAGCTAGCAGGGGGAACCTACTGGGGGGCACACCCACGCACGCGGGCTCCCTTGGAAATCTCTTAGGCAGCACGCAGGCCTATCACCAGGGGCTGGGCGGTTCGCTAGATGGTGGTGCCAGTGGAGGATGTTTAATGGGGGGTGGCGGCTGGGGGGGACTGGGCAGTCCTCCCCTATTGGAGGGACTGGGGAGTATGCTCAAGGGTGGTGGGGGGGGCTACATGGGGAGTGTAGGCATGGAGCCCACCTCGCTGCACTCCCTGCTGCTGTGTGGAGGGGGCAGTCCTGGTGAGTTAGGGCTCTGCTGTGTAGCACATTTGTTTCAGTGCAGCGTGTCAGCGCAGCGTGTTGTGTGCATGGTGCGGTCCTCTCTGCTGTGCGTGTTGATGCAGTGCAATGTTAGTGTGAGCGTGGCTGCGTTGCATGCTCGGTTCGCTGCACGACTCTGTGGTGCGCTTCGTTGTTTGTGTGTGTGCGTGTGTGTGTATGTGTGTGTGTGTGTGTGTGTGTGTGTGTGTGACCGCAGTTCCTCCCATGCTGTGAGTGCCGTGTGTGTAAGAGGATTAAGTTTGAGTAAGAGCTGCCTCCCAGGCGCTCGTCCCTGTTGAGTTCCAGATTTCCTTTCGCCAGCTTCTTTCATGCTATGATTGATATGCCGCATTTCAGGTGCTCCTTTCCTGTCAAGTGGATACCACGGTAGAGGAGGGGGGGGCATGCACGGCGCAGGCCCATTCACACCGCACCCCTGCACAGGTAGGCACGACACCTTTTGAATTACCGTGCCCTGTCTTACAATTCTTCATTTCCTTGTCATCAAGAGGACGCAGGAAATAAGTATGGGAGAAGGTGTAACACTAAGTACCCATGAAAAGGAACTGCAAAGTGCACACAATTATCATCCTTACACCAGCCTGAACCGCAACCCACTCGTGTACAAAAATATACAATGCATATCCACCACACTGTGCGCCAATACTTGAACTCACCCCTTACGCAGGCCTGATGTCAGGCCTGAACAGCCCTCCACACTCAGGCCTGCCCAGCAGCACGCCTTTTGCTCTGCAGCCCTCCCGCTTGGGAGAGCCCAACCGCACAACCGCTGCAACGGTGTGTGTGTGTGTTTGTGTGTATGTTTGTAGGTGTAGGTGTGCGTGTGTGTGTATGTGCGTGTTTGTGCCCTCAAGAGCATGACTGCTCATCCACGCGCTTGTGTGATGAGGTTGTGTGTGCGCTTTCTGGTGGGATGATACTGTCCAGCCTGCTGCACCACAAGTCTGCTTGTATGTTTTCCTTGGTAATTTTACTAAGCGTGTGCGTCGAGTGTGTGTGTTCTTCACCCTTATGTGCCAGCACACGCGCCCACTGTTTGTGCTGCTCCCTGGCCACGTGCAGACTGCAGCTGCTGAAGTGCCGCATTCAACTACGCTGCCACAGCACCAACAGCCTCAACAGCAGGTAATTACGCAGCAAAGAGGCCGAGCTCAAATAAGTGGGCCCTTTGACAGATTAATGCTCAAAAACCACTGTCACATAATTCCCTGAACCAAAATGTTTCACTTAAGCTATGGGCTTACTCAGTTGCTGCTCAGACTCCTGATTGCCTGTGGCAGGACCTCTACAGAGAGCTGCCTTGGTTTGAACTTCACTGCTGGCATTGACGCATGGGCCTGCTCCCTCTTTGCACCCACGATATGCACGTAAACAAACACATTGTCTGCACATACATGCTTACATACACAAAATGTGCCCCCACACATGCAGACTTGCTATGCACGCGTGCACACACACATACACACACACACACACTCACTCACTCACACACACAGGCTGAGGCAGCAGAGGGAGAGGCCGTCGACAATATGGACACGCTACCAGGGGGCTTGGGGGGCCTGTGCAGCACGCCTGCGTGCATGCAAGGCCTACTGCCGTGCAGTACCCCCGGCACTCTCGGTATGCCAGGCAACAGTGGCGGCTGCTACGGCAGCCTGCACGGCGCGCTGCAGGGTTGCGGCCTGGACATGGGCGGCGTGCACGCGCTGCATGGTGAGGAGCAGGGTGTTTTGGTGCCGTCGTTGTAGTCGTAGAGATTGTAGAGGCAGTTGGGATCTGAAGGACACGGCATGGCAACCCAATCATGCCCTAGGCTGTGTCTGTTTACACTTGTTGGGTTTTTGAAAGCATAGGCTGTGCCTCCTAGCGTTGCTTTAAGTTCGAGTGGCGTGGGCTGCTTCTCCTTGCACTGAGTGACGAGTGACGACAAACTGGTACAACTGAAGGCAAGGGCAAGAGGTTTGTGGACGCGCTGCATTTGTGTGAACAAAAGGAGGTCTTTGATACAGGCAGTAGAGGCTGAAGATTGCCGTGACAGCAGGTATGTACGTGCATGTATGGTGCACTTGTTTCAGCCAAAGGGACTGGCTCGAATGCATGCGTGCTTATGCTGCACAGTGAGCTGTGCACGTGCTTAGATCGTGTTTTGCTGCACACCCTCCTCTGAGTTGCCTCTCACCCACCTGCCTCGTGCACGCTGCACAGGCCTGCACACCCACGCCCTATCCAGCCCGCCCAGCAGCAGCCGTGCTGCCGCTGCCGCCGCGGGTGCATGTGACAACCCGTGGGGTGCGGTGCTCATGGGTACGCTGTGTAGCCCTGGCCTGGCCGCCCCACCCACGATCCCGCGCAGCCACAGTGAAAAGGACTGCACAGGGGCTGGTGGGGGGGGGGGGAGAGGAGAAGTCTCCCTGCATGGACGAGAGGGTCCCGTGGGGGGAGGTGATGGTGGATTTGAGGGTGTGACCGAAGGGCAAGAGGGTTTAGACGCAGCAGGCAAAAGTGCTGATGCGCGTCAGAGTAGTGGGCGCGATGTGCAAGGTAGCAAAGGCAAAGAGGATGTGCATGGCAGCATAATGCTGAGCTCGTCCCCTGCCTGTGCTGCCGCCGATGCTGCAGCAGCGACACAGGCTCAACAGCAGCAGCAGCAGCGGCAGCGGCAGCAGCATCCTGCCATCCCTGGGTTTGCCATGAGCTACGCATCCCCTGCCTCTGCCGGCAAGAAGCAGCTGCAGCAGCAGGAGCAGCAGCAACAGGAGCAGCCACACGAGCAGCTGCCCCCTCCAAGCAGCACGCAGCCCACGACCGTGCTGCGCCATGTAGCAGGCAGGCACTTAACAGGGGAGCAGGAGGGTGCAGACGATTTGAATGAGGGAGCGGCTGTGTGTATGAGGGCGGAGGAAGAGCAGCAGCAGCAGCAGCAGCAGCAGCAGGAGCGGCAGATGCCACGGACACAGCAGGGCAGCAGCACCCCCTCATCACCAGCAGCTGCTGCAAAGGCGTCAGGACCAGCAGCAGAGGCAGAGGCAGGCAAGCAGCCAAAGGCAGGTGCCAGGGCTTCACGCGCGGGGGGCAGGAAGGCAGCCTCTGCTGCGCAGCGCACGGCAGGTAGGGCCGGCCACATCCGTCACATCACATCCGTATAATCATTGGTGCATGTAATACGTTACATATTATACGTATTATACGTATGCTCACAAGCAGGTAGGATTGACCACGGCCTTGTATCATTAGAATTTGTAATTTGTGATGTGTGCACGTGTTTACACGCACAGGCAGGGTCGGCCACATCCGTGCACCCATTGCTGCAAGTAATGTGTGCGCACACGTGCAAGCAGGGTTGGCCAAATTTGTACATCTGTGTACTATGTATCTTGCATCATTGCAGGGAGTGTTGGCCGCATCCGTGTACTCTTTGTTGTTTGTAAAGGGTTAATGTTATGGCCTGATATGTAATACCGTACAGACTTGGATTCAGTCCGCAGCCCCAAAAAATATTTTAGTTTCACACTCCCGCATCAACCCCGCACCCTGGAAATATTTAATTTACACCAACCCCGCACAGGGATTTTTGCCTGACAGGCTCCAAAATACGCCAAAAATCTCCGTTTTTCAATCCCGCACCCCCAAAATAAATAGATATTTTTCGTGCGCGCAGTCACCCCGCAGGGCAAAAAACGATATTTTTGCGCGGTGATATAAAGTCTGTACGGTACATATGCGCACATGCAGGCAGTGTCGGCCAGGTCTGTGAGCTTATAGCTGTATGTTTGCACACAAGCAATAGGGTAGGCCAGTCCTTGTATATGGAAGGGATGCACATAAGTAGACATCAGTAAACCAGATCATGTATTCGTATCTCGTATCCGTACACTGCCCCTGACGACCTCCTCTACCTCCCACGCAACACCAGACAAGTCCCCTTCCTTTTGAAGGCCATGTGCCTCGACGCTGCTCGCAGCATCGTGTTCAGCGCGGCAGGCGGTCCTGCTGCTGCTGCGTGCACTTGCTGATGTCAACACGCACGTTCATTCCGTTGCTTTGTGCGCATGCATGTCCTTGTTGTTGCGGTGTGCGTACTTGTCACTGCACTGCATGTGGTAGTGCCGCACATCCACCACTTCCGTGCGCGTACAACGACATACAGAGACCCATCCCTTTTCCACAACAGGCACAAGGGCTGCATCTGCAGCAGCAGCAGCGGCGGCGGCGCCAGCAAAGGCAGCTTTTGGTGGCAGCGCAGCAGCCTTGAGTCAAACACGCCTGTCTGCGACGGGCGTGCTGCCCAGCCCCACCCAACCTCCACCACGTCAGCAGCAACAGCAGCGGCAGCTGCAGCCGCCGCCACCATCGCCTGCTGGGACGGTTCCAAAGGCAGAGACGGGCGTCCAAGTAGCCACGGCCGCCCTGGGGGCTAGCTTGCAGTGTCCCTCCCCTGCGTGCAAGTCTCCACGGCTGGATGTGTTAGCAGGTAGGATGCGCTGTGCACGCAGGTGTGTAATGTGTGTGCGTGCGTGTGTGTGTTTGTGTGTATGGGTCCGGTTTGCTGTATGGAGTTATAAGGGTGATGAAGTGGGGCAAGATTGACCCCTCAGCAGGAATTGGGAGAGAGATTTTGGATGAAAGCTTGTATAAGAAATAGAGGAGGAATCTCTCTCTCTCTCACACACAACACACACACAACACACACACACAAGCACACCTAACCCAATCTTTACACATCTACACACACAGCATGTGCAGGTCTGGCTCAGGAGGCTGCCCCTCATTGCCACCAACAGCAGCAGCAAAGGGGTGAGAAACGACAACATGTGGGAGCCGACGCTCCAAATCTACGAGGCACGCGTGCTGCAGGCAAGTGGTGAATGTGTCTGTGTGGGTGGGTTGGGTCGTTGGCGTTTGTATGTTGGCATGCGTGTAAGTTACGTGTCCTTTCCCCTTTTACCAATTTGCAAAGGTTCTGGTAGCCCCTTCTGATCTTGTTCTGTCCTGCCTTTCTTTCACTTGTAGTCTCTATAAGCGAGAGGGGTAGACAATTATGCATGCTTATTGAAACACCTTGTATAACTCAAAGCACAGGTTAACACATTATCTAATTGTTTGTGCTGGATTTCGTGGTACGAACCCCAACCTAATTATTAAGTGTTGGGGTTTGAATTGCAGCTCTTCAGAGCTGCACACACATATCCCAATGTCCAAAATTTCATACAGAGAAACTAGTGTAAAGCTGATGAGGCCTCAAAATAGGTCTGTATCTATGTGATTAAAAACAAAGATATCACCCCAATACCATGAAACCATGTATTCATGCGGTTGTATGCATACGAGTGAGTAAGGAGTTGCTAGTTGTAGAAAGTTGCGCGAGGAAGACCGGTAAATTACAGAGCAAATAGTGCCGGAGTATTTATTTTAAACCCTGGGCACACCATGGAATGCAGAGTTAGAGCAGAGTTGTATCACTTTGGCGTGTAATGCAGAATACGGAAAATACAGTGTGGATACAGGAGGGAGACACATAAAGCACACATAGATACATACATACATACATACCAGAAACTGTTCAGTTCGATATTTTGGGAGCAAAGGTTTGATAAAGTTCGTGAAAGTTCTAGAATTCTTGAACTGTTTGAGCAGTTCGATGTGCAATTTTGAGGATTTTCTGGTTTCTGTGGGCATACTTGTCCAAAACATGCTCGAATTGTCTAGATTATATATAATACATTGTATTTAATCTGTATACAAAAAAACAGAACGTTTGAAGGCCATCTGAGGCTCTTTCCTGCATTTTTGACTTCAATTTTGGACCCAAACATTCAAAAAAAAGGCATAAAGTTCGACGAGCGTCTAAAAGCTCGCAAACGGCATTTTTCAAGGTTCTTAAAATGCGTGAAGTTCGTGAACCCGGACTTTTGACCGAACCCTGAACTGAACAACCTTGATACATACACATATACATACATACATACACACACACACACACACACACACACACACACACACACACGCGCGCACACACGCGCACATGCACGCACACGCACACACGCGCACATGCACGCACACACACACATATGTACATATGTACATACGTACATACATACACATGATCCCAGTATCTTCCCACAATTCAGGTAAAACAAAGGAGCAGCCACGACAACCCCTGCCAGCTGCGGCAGAAGCAGACAGGCATGCTTCTGTCCTATCTCTTCAGGTATAATGCTTGGTGCACATTTAAAAGCTCGCGTGTGTGTTTGTGAGTGAGCATGATTGTGTATGTACCTGCTAAATGTGTAGGGTTGGCCAAAACCATGCATATACAGTAATTTGGCAGGAAAATCACCAAAAATATGGTCATATAAAGTGCATATGTACAGTTCTGGCCAACCCTAAAATTGTGCAATCAAGGAGTGTATTTATGGGCTCTTGCTCTTCTGCGCACACACACACACACACACACACACACACACACACACACACACACTCTATCTCAGGCTGCTCCTGCCGATGGCCACCTGTGTCACGTCTCCATCCACCTGGGAATCAATGCCAGCGCCAAGAAGAGAGCAGTCAAGCTGCCGCTGCAGCAGCAGCAGCAGCAGCAGCCGCAGCAGGAAACAGCACTGGGTGTGGGAGGAAGGGTTGATGCCGCGGACAGGGACGGCTCTGTGCCCAAGGCACAGCTGGCAGATGTGTTTGGCCAGGTGGCGGTCCAGGAGGGGCCTCAGGCCAGCAAGCGTGCTAACACAAGGTAGGAGGGCAAGCGGTTGTGTTTAAAACTTGGGCGCGAGGGCAGCATCGAGGTCTTAATATGACGCACATGCAACAGTGAGGACTCAAAATGACGCTGCCATTGAATAGTCAGCATGACGCTGCCAGTAAGATCTCAAAACGAGCTGGCTATGTGTGTGCTGAGCTTGTGTGAGATCAGCTGACATGTCCTGTTTGGAGTCATGTACAGATCTGCGACTGTTGCACTCGCCATTGATATTTGCAATTTGCATGCATGGATGCTGGGAAGGGTGCGCACCATTGATGTTACGACTTCATGTGTTCCGATTATGTGCAGTTTGTTTTGAGGCTTGTTTCTGAGTTCATCTTTGCATGGAGTCTAAATACCGACTCCCAGAAAAGCAACTCACCACTGAAGGTTAAAGAGGGGGTTGGTCTGGCCCCCCTTTTTTTTGGACACCCCTTGCTTTGGACACATCCACGAGGCTCAATATGAAGAAGGGGGGAAGGGGTTCGGTGAGCTCCTGTGTGCATACCTCATGCTTGGCCGCACATGCATGGGGTTCAATATGAGGAAGGGGAAGGGGTGCGGTGAGCTCCTGTGTGCATACCTCATGCTTGGCCTCAGGGTCCTCAACCCATCATGACACCGTATCTGGTGTGCGTGTGTGTGTCTGCAGGCGACGCAAGGGTGTGACAAGGTAGTTTTCCTCTACCCCTTCCTCCTCCTCCTCCTCCTCCTCCTGCTCCTTCTCTTCCTCCAAGTTCCAAAAGAAATCAATGGACCGTGAGCAGGCTTATCAGCCTAAACTAAATCATGGGCATCCGCAACAGAGTGGTTTTCAATCGGCAAGTGACAAGAGTATGGCGTGTCTCAAACTTAGTAAATTAGCAGGTTGCGGTAGTGTCTGTATTGTCAGTCGATTGACTTAGTTGCTTGTATATAGTGTCTGTGACTTCTCCACTGTCTGCGCTTCTTGCACATCTTTTTCTTTACCCACTTGGTGGTAGGGTGTCGAAAATGGGGAGTGGCACTTAGGGAGGTGCAAGTTTTTAACGGACAATCAGGGATGGCCATGCTGGTCCAGGTTGTGTATATTGTGTATGATCGCCAAGTGGTCAGCCCCGGCAGCTTGAACGACAGGGGTCTGTGTGTATGTGTGTGTACTAAAGCACGTACACTCAGCCATGTATGGCACAGCAGGTTGCTTGCGTATGCTTTTTTTAATTAGGGGTCACAGTGCCTGCTTACGACGTGTCATCTTTCTGGGCCTTGCCGGGAGTGATGTACACGTCCGGTTTGGTACGCGTTGGTATGGAGCACAGGCGCGTATGGGTGGGTGTTGCAGGAATTGTTTGTACAAAGCAGGAAAGCGCAGCAGGACAATGAAGTGTGGATTTGTTGGTCTTGGAGTGTTCTTTTTTATGGTCTCCGGTGCTTGAGGGATAGCCAATGACTTGGGCTCTCATGTGCATCAGTTGTGTTGGAAGGTGCAAACGCAGCTAGCTAGGCATGCTTGCTTCTCCTGTATGCCTAACGAAAAGGTGTGCCAGCACTGTTGGGGTCCCTGTGTTGGTAATTGTTTGCAGTGTTACGAGTTTTGACCAATCAAGGACTATCCCAACCAGTATTACTATTGTGCGAAAAGCTGTATTTAAACACAATGACTTGGCTTCAGAAACGTGGCGTTGCCCTGATTCACTATATTCCTGTAACCTTATTGCGCAAGATGGCTGACTCATTCCATGGTGTGAGATTTTTCTGTAAAATCTGCCTATTATTTGGTCATTACTCTCATGAGCTTTTGTTCTTGATTATTATTGCAACATCCGTATACCTATATAATGGTACCAGCCAGGTGTCAAGCTGAATAGAAGCTCCTGAGTTCGAGAGCTAGCATTGGTTTATAGATTGATCGATTATGAGGGGGGCATTGGGGGGGTCTGGGATTCTTTTACGAATAAAACCCAGCTCCTTTAAAAGGGTTTACAAATGGGGGTAACCAGCAGCCACATATGTTGGGCTGATAGGCATTGCTGGATCAGGCAGTGTAAAGTAAATGTAAGGTTGTAAATAAGAACTGGTCCCAGCCAGTGCCACATTATTTCTTAGGAAAATGAGTAAGAGGTGATGAATGAATGATGAAAGAAAGGCAAAAACCTGAGACAATTAAAGAGCCTGATGGAGAGCCACAACAAGCACATCAGGCGTGTTAACTGAACACCAGAATGTATAACCCAAGGGGAGGAAGGGAGCGCCACATTAGAGCCCCATGACTGTTCATGCAAACAAACTGGAAGCTGAGTTCAAATATAACATTTGACTTACAACAGTGCACCAGCATGTACGTTCTAAGAAAAGCACAAGAAAATTGTTGGAAGGAAAAAACGTTCGCCTCAAGTTGTTAGGTTGTTTGAGCCCCATCCTGGCCTAGCTGGTTGCTGCACGTACATAGAAAATCAACCATCTGTCCACACTCCCGTGATGTTCAAGCCACAGCAAGCTAGCCAACAAACACCACAGCGTTTTTTCACCCTAGAGGTGCAACTCAACTCACAGCAAGCAAAGGCACCACGACAAGCAGCCAGCCCAAGCTACCTCTTAGAAAAGGGGCGTTCCTTCGTTAACGAAGGGGGGGGTTGGGGCCTGGCTCTGTCGTACCACAGCTCCTTTAATGACTCCAGTGTGCGATTGATGCAAGCTACACAGCTGCTTGCACTTCTGGGAGTACAGGGTCGTTTAAGGGGGATTCGGTATCGATTCCTTGGTGCTTCATGATCAATGTCAGTGATTCATTAGCTTTTCACAGCGCCCAGTGGCTACAGTGTCTGTTTGAAGGTTGGCGGGCTGGATGTCAGAATTGCAAAGGTTTGGAAAGGGGGGTAACCTGTCCACTAAAACATGTACGCACCAACAGCTCACAGCTCGAGGAGCGGCTCTGGCAAAGGCATGGTACGCCACCGTACATCAACTGAGAATGTAAAACCTACATAAAAAAGTGAAGAACAAATAACAGTGCTAAGCGAGACAGAAGTCTTTAATCCGTGTGGCAACCGACCCAAGCTATTACTAAAATATGACAGCTCCCTCCCCCCTCCTCAATGCTGCATGGGCTCAGCTTCTCCCCCCGTCTGCTCACGCTGCTGCTGCGGCTGTTCCTCATCCTGCTTACGTTTTGGCGCGAGTGGGGTGTCTCCTGTCCCCCCCTCTCTACTGCCCTCATTCCCTCCTTGCTGTGCATCCTTGGGAGCTGCTGGAGCTGCAGGCGCTTTGGCCTCCTGCCCTCCCTCTCTACTACTGCCACCACCACTACCGCCACCGGCCTGCGCCTGGTTTGGGCCTGCATCCGTATCCTTGGTCCCTCGTGCTGCTAGCGGCTTGTCGTCCTCGTCCTCCTCTTCCGATAAAGGAGAACTTTTTGGCTGGTTGGGGGCAGGAGCGGCAGGCTTGGGGGCAGGCTTGGGAGCTGACCCCTTCACCTTTTGGCCCAGAGGCACATCGTCCTCATCTTCTTTGCTAGCAGCGCTGGGTTTTTTGGGGGCTGTGTAAGCATGAGTAGTGTGTACTTGCCCGTAATTGTGTGTGCGCATGTGTGTGCGTGTTTTTTCATAGGTGCTGGTGCTTGCACGCGTGTATGTGTGTGTGCGTGTGTATCTAGTCATGTATGCGCCTTGTTTGGGGCTGCAAGTTCAACCAACACAAGGCCATACAATAGAAAAGCACTCAGTCTTTGCATGGATGGATGGATGGATTGATGGAACATAAGGGCTTCAGGGCCTGGTTGTGTACGAGACCAACCGTTTGGCCACCAACAAAGCCCAAGATGAGACACTTGCATAATTACAGTTCACATCAAGTGCCGAGTGTCGTATGTTTCAAAAAATGAAAAGCAACCTCACCTGCTCTTCCATTAGGGCCTGACGCCGCAGAGCCTTTTGTGGCTCCTCCTCCTCCTCCTCCTCGTTTGTTCAGCGGCTTATCGTCTTCCGACCCAGACTCTGACAGGCCGCCATCGCTGAAGGCCTTGTCTTTTGTCTGCAAAATTACGGGATGTTGACAAATATGAGTTTGCGAGAATGTGTGCGTGTACGTAGGGAGGATATATAGAGTGTGTGCGTGTACGTAGAGTGTGTGCGTGTACGTAGAGAGTGTGTGCGTGTACGTAGGTGTACACATGCTTTGGGTGCGTTTGGTTTATGTGTGCGCGTGTGCGCGTGTGCCTGTGTTGTGCACTTTACGGTTGACGCCGCCAACCGACATTTGACGGTCAGGCGTAATTTACGGTTTTGACCGTCAGCAACTAATCCTCAGGCGTAATTTACAGTGATTTTAATTTTTGACGTCTGACGGTCGGCTTTACAGTTATTTACGGTGGGAAACCGTCAGCAGCTGGCCAGGCCGGGCCAGGCTCGACTGACTCAGGGCCACACGAGCCCTCTTGGCCTGATTACCGGAGGACATTTTATATTTATATCGCAAATCGCAAATCGCAAATGTTGTTTGTGGGGAAATCGGAGCTTGAATTGGCACTGAGCCACTGAGTACCTGACGCCGCACCGTTACTTGCGATTTTCCCACCGTCAGTATGAATTTCACCGTTAGTTACGGTTATGTGACGTAGACGTCATTTAAGCACCGTAATTAACGGTGCCATTTGTGATTGACGCCGTATGTGCACAACACTGGCGTGTGCACGTGGTCATGTGTTGTTTGCATGTCTACCTACCCGCTTTTTGGGCGCCGGCTTTTTGGCTGGTGCTGGTGCTTTCTCTCCCCTGACCTTCTTGGCTGGCAACTTTTCCTCCTCTTCAGAGTCTTCATCCTGCGAGTGCAATAAGTGTGTGTTTATGTGAGTGAGTGTGTGTTGTGTGTGTGTGTGTGTATGTGTGTATGTGTGTGTGTGTGTGCGTGTGTGTATGTGTTTATATATATATATGTGTGTGTGTGTGTGCGTGTGTTTGCGTGCGTACTTTAATTTGTGTGTGTGGATGTGTGTGTGTGTGCGTGCGTGCGTGTATTTCTTTTAAAATTGTCAGTGCTTTGTCTGCATATGAGCAGATGTCTTGTTAGTTTGAATGCAGGGCGCAACGATACACTCACCCTTGATCTTGCCTCCTTGCACACAATCTTCCTTCTTGGGCTGCATGCATCTTGTTGTGTGTTTATAGCGCGGGTCACACAGAAACACGAGCGCGCGCATGTGCACACCACCTGCCCTTGAACCCACACACTTCTTTTCGCTGCCTTCTCACAAGAATACTCCCTCTGGGGTTGCACGTATGACTTGTTTGTATGAGATGCTGAATACACACTCTCACGTGCACGCACTCACACATACCCACACACGCACACTCCCTCACCTCTGCCTCTGGATATTCAATCTTTTTTTTGGCCTTAGGCTTCTGTAGGGCAGCAGGCTTGCCGTTAGATGCAGCTTCCTTTTTGGGAGGCTGCTTCTTCTGAGCCGGTTTTTTCTTCTCCTTTTCATCCTCGTCATCCTCTGCGCGTGTGCATGATTGAGGACGTGTGTGTTGTGTGTGTGTTGTGTGTGTGTGTGTGTGTGTGTGTGTGTGTGTGTGTGTGTGTGTGTGTGTGTGTGTGTGTGTGTGTGTGTGCGCGCGTGCAAGTTCAAGTGATGTGTGCGTACGTGTGCAAGCATGTATATATATGTGTATGCGTGTGCACATACTAGTGCGTGTATGTACACTTATGTGCGTCGGTGTATGATGCTCTTTTAGTTTATACATAGGGTTCAGTTTATACATACGGTTGGCCAGAACCGTATATATGACAGTCCACTTGGTAATTTTCTTGCCAAAAATGTCGTATATGCACTGTATATATATATATGGCTCTGGCCAACCCTACATACGACACGTGTAAGGCTGGCTAGATCTGTGCAGACAGAATCTGCATGAAGAACTGAAAACCATAACTGAAAACTATAAAGCACTAAGCGTCTGCGTTGTACAACTTGAGGATTAATACAGAGGTTTTTTTGCTGGTAAAGTCCTGACAAATATCCAGAGGGGGCAGACTGTGCAAAGGTCCTTAACCGCTCCTTTCTAGGGTTCAAGACGTAACTATCCACACACCAACGTATCAAATTATAACCAATATAGCTTCAAACAAAAGCTGACATTACATGCTGCCAGAGCGTAAAACCGGTGTTTGTTTAATCGCCTGCGCAAAATTTGACAAGACGAAAACGGACACTAGGGCACCCGCACGCTAGTGTAATGCTTCCCATGGGAAACAGCACCTGTCAAGGGTCGGCCAGAACCATACATTTATAGGTGTATACGGTGTACATACGGTATTTTTAGCAGGAAATCACCATGCATACGGTCATATACGATGCAGGTACACGGTTCTGGCCAACCCTACATATATCCATTTGCACATATCAACCACCTGGCCTTTTCACCCCATGCTTTTGCAGTGCTATTTGTTCAATGGAAGGGCTCTCAAACACCGGTTGTCACAGAGTTGGGTGCAGCAGGTGATGTGCTACAATTTGGCAGCAAGAAGTGGGGTTCACGCAGCAGCCGATCAGGCTTGAGCCACCCTGGGGTTCGATCTCAAGCTCAGCTGCTTGCAATGTTTTTGGGTGTCAAACCCTAGGAATATTCCTGCAGAAACATGCCCGTTTTGGGCTTCAGTTCCCCCCCTCTAACAATTGTGTGTGTTCTGTGTACCTTTACGGTGTGTGTTCTATGTACATTTACCGCATACCGTACCTTAGCGTACTCATCCCGCACCCCAAATTTCAGAAATATTAATAAGAATCCTGCACCTTCCCGCACCCCCAGAATGTATAACTTTGCCCTTCCCGCATCAACCCCGCAGGGCCTTAGCCTTGTTCAGCACCAATAAGCAACCTCAATGAAAGAGCACCACAAAAGGGCAAACATGCCGTTTACATGTGAGTTTGCTCTCTGTTCTGCTACTCCATGCCCTTCCCAATAATTGCTTCCCTCTTCTCTAGCCACTATCACTGCTGCTGCTGCTGCTGCTGCTGCTGCTCGTGCGTGCTGATGGTGTTGCTTGGGTGCAGACAGCCTTGGTCTCATCCGCCCCACCTGCTCTGCATGCGCAAACGCTGCAGCTTGTTACTATTCAACCCCTATGCCTTCCTCCCACTCGTCTTCCCCCTGCCACACAGCTTTCCCCCCATGCGTGCATATGCCTCTGTGCATAACAGCTGTGCCCCTGAGGTGTCCCCACAACCAAATTGTGAGACAGTAGCAATCTTTCTCTGGCCTGCCAATTGGCCTTTTGTTGGTTAAAAAATACCGCAGTCACCTTGCAGGGCAAAAAACGATGTTTATGCGGGGTGTTATCCGTAAGGTACGATATCTACAGTACCGGCCAGTACGTGTGTGAAGACACAGAGGTAGAGGGAGTACATGTGTGAAGACACAGAGGTAGAGGTAGTACAGAGGGAGTACATGCGTGAAGACACAGAGGTTGACACAGCTAGCTACTACCTGAGCACACAAACGGCTGCATTCTCCAAGCGTGCAACGCAACAGCAACCCCTCAATGCAAAGCAGGGATGTTTCATACGGATTTTTAAAACGTCCATTACATTAACATACCAGCCAGTAACAAAATTCGTTAAACAAATACACTGCATGAAGTATCCCTGATGCATACAATGGCATGAGAAAATGGTGAGCATATGCACCATGAGTCTACCAAGGCTGTTTGCTGAAGGAGCAGACAGCAAAACACGTTTTACGGGCAACGACTGTACAAATTACAACGTTGCAAAATTGACACGTGAAATGCCAACAAGCTGACACATCATGTTATGCAACCAGACGCGGCACATGATGCTAATATGCATGCGCCACATGTCATGTCACGTAGTGCGAGCAGGCATCGCACACACATACACACACAAACACGTACACACGT
>Ga0307947_1002021_pt1:0-2500 | contig 16191 bp, 23 predicted proteins | sample OrgLakmetagen232_FD_201840 | JGI IMG/M metagenome (GOLD analysis project Ga0307947, IMG submission 201840) | Saline water microbial communities from Organic Lake, Antarctica - #232 | ecosystem: Environmental > Aquatic > Non-marine Saline and Alkaline > Saline | place: Antarctica: Organic...
GCGTGGGTGCGTGCGTGCGTGCGTGCGTGCGTGCGTGTGTGTGTGTGTGTGTGTGTGTGTGTGTGTGTGTGTGTGTGTGTGTGTGTGTGTGTAGAAATACTTTGGCCTCTCATTGCCTGGCACACCACACAGACGGATTTCAGCTGAGCATGGCCTTCTCCGGCTCTCGGCCTGGATGGTTCTTCGGGCTGGGGTTTCGAGGCCAGGGGTATTACAAAGACGCACGTGAGTTATTACAAAGAAACACGGGAAATGGCGGTTAAGGAGTGTGGAGGAATTCACTTTTTGGCCTGGCTTTTTAAGCCCAGGGCTATGACATAGACACAATTGAGTGGCAAGGACACCGGGCCCAAAAAAAAAGGCGGCAGAAAATTATGAAGGAAAGCACACAGGGATCTAAAGAGCAAGGGACAGCTTTACCTTTTTAGCAAAGGCACCCTCAAAGATTTGAGGGAAAGTACAAAGCAGTTGGAAGTTACAAGGACTCTCAAGAATTTAAACGCAACATACAAGGTTCGTTTGCATCGCTCCTTTTTTTTGCCTCTAGGACATCTGAGCGGAAACTTATAAAAGGCTTGAAAACATAAACCTCACTTATAAAAGAACAGAGAGTTTATTGATGAAAGAGGAGCATGTTTGAGGGAGCATGACTCATAAGCATTGCGCGGGCTCTACAAAGACACACGTGCGTAAGGAGGAGGTGGCTCCATGCTTAGTGTGTGTGTTTGGGGGAGGGATGTTATTGTCCGTTCGAAATAATGTGCAATATTGACACAAGCATGAAGCTTTGGCTTTGATGCATGGCACGCGAAAAAATAGTCTAATGTTTTGTACTTTGTGTTCTGCATTTAGACATGTAAACCTGACATGTGTGCGTGCATGCACACGTACTCACTCACCCGCCAAATAACACACAGGCACAATCACACACACATACACACACGCGCACACACACAGATATACACGTACACATATGACATACACTCGCCAATGCACCCACATACATAGAAATATATATGCACACACTTGCTCTTCGTCATTCCGTTGTTGCTCATAGCACCAGAGGCTGTATCAGAACCAGAGCCAGCAGTAGAGGAGGAGCCCGCTCTGCTGCGACCAGTGCGCCGAGAGGTGTGTATGTGTGCTCATGTGTGCGTGTCGGTGCGTGTGTGTGATTGTAGATGTGTGGATGTGCTTGCGCCAAGAGGTGTGGATGTGTGCTCATGTGTGCGTGTTGGTGCGTGTGTGTGATTGTGGATGTGTGGATGTGCTTGCGCCAAGAGGTATGTATGTGTGCTCATGTGTGCGTGTCGGTGCGTGCGTGTGTGTGAATGTGGGTGTGTGGATGTGCTTGCGCCAAGAGTTGTGGATGTGTGCTCATGTGTGCGTGTCGGTGCGTGCGTGTGTGTGTGATTGTGGGTGTGTGGATGTGCTTGCGCCAAGAGGTGTGGATGTGTGCTCATGTGTGCGTGCCGGTGTGCATGTAAATGATTGTATATGTGTGTATGTGCTTGTTTTCTGTGCAAGCCTCCTATTTAAAAGCAGTAGGAGGGGCCCTCACCCCCTGGATGTCTGTGTGTCGGTGTGTGTGTGTGTGTGTGTGTGTGTGTGTGTGTGTGATTTGGTGTGTGTGTGCGAATGTGCTTGTTGTGTGCAAGCCTCCTAATTTAACGCATTAAATAAGGGGCGGTCTCCCCCTGGGCCCATGCACAGAGTGTTGTGTATGTGTATGTTGCGTGCTGAGAAATGTTTGTGGTCGGGTGGGTGCATGCGAAATTCCTAATATAGTTGTTCATAATTGTTCTGTCCGGTGCGTAAGCAGGTCGTATCCTGCCTCAAACTCTGCATTCTTTTCTTCGCATTTCTTTAGTCATACTCCTGCGCCATCGTTTTGACATGACTTCTGAATAATCCAGTCCTCTGCAGTTAGGGTGTTTCTGTTCACCTGCATTTCGCTTCCACTTTCACTTTCACTCTAGCGTACACTTGTGGCCTGTAGTAAATGTCGATGTCTCTGGCAATGTGTGTGTGTGTGTGTGCGTATGTATGTGCGTGTGTGTGTGTGTGTTTGTGCCAGTTGGGTAATATTCAAGCTGCCACACCATTAATTGCTTGTGTCTGATAGCGCATGTTGACTGCATGATGCCTGGCCAGAAAATTGTGCAAAATTGACACAGACATGAAACGTTAGCTTTGATGCATGGCACCAAGCTACCACACCAACAATTGCTTGTGTCTGATAGCGCAAGTTTCTAACCATAGAGGAGCATTGTTGTGTGATAATGCGCTTTTCGTGTACGTCCAAACGTAAAAGAGTGAATTGTGTGTATGACCAACCTTGTTTTGCAGCCCTCCCCCCAGCCGCCCGGCGATGTGGGCCTTCGTGCTGTCACTCCGACGACCGACCCCAGTGCAGCTGCCCGCCAGCCCCTCCTGCCTGAGGCATCCTTCCCAGCTGCCAAGCTGGGCAAGGATGCTCCTGAGGTGTGTGTGTGTGTGT
>Ga0307947_1002021_pt1:12500-16191 | contig 16191 bp, 23 predicted proteins | sample OrgLakmetagen232_FD_201840 | JGI IMG/M metagenome (GOLD analysis project Ga0307947, IMG submission 201840) | Saline water microbial communities from Organic Lake, Antarctica - #232 | ecosystem: Environmental > Aquatic > Non-marine Saline and Alkaline > Saline | place: Antarctica...
TGGAACATGTGTATCGTGTTGCCATTACCGGCTGTCCTCCCAAAGTATTGGCGGCGACGACAGCAGCTGATGCAGGTGTGCAGCATTGTTGATTTGGTATGGAAAATTTCATTTTGGAAATTAAATAGCGTTCTGCCATTAGTGGCTACCTACCAAACTGTCGTCAGCATCAACAGCAGCTGATGCAAGTGTGTAGCATTGTTTAATTGTTATTGGAATCTTCATTTTGGAGATTAAATAGCGTTTTGCCATTAGTGGCTACCCTACCAAATTGTCGGCAGCATTGACAGCAGCTGATGCAGGTGTGCACTTTTGGAAAATATCATTTTGGGAAATAGTATTGTGTTGCCATTAGCGGCTGCCCTACCAATGTATTAGCGGCAATGGCTGTGGCCGATGCAGCTGTGCAGATATCTGTCCCTAGGAAAGGATTTATCACAGCATGTGGCTGTGAGCAGCTCTCCCACCAGATTACAGCTAGCATGGTTACGTCTGTTAGTATCAGTGGATTTGTGCGTTTGACGTTACTGGTATGCGTTGTGGTCATTTTGTGGTCATGCTGTATGTTGTGGTCATGTTGTGGTCATGTTGTTTGGTGTGGTCATGTTGTATGTTGTGGTCAAGCTGTATGTTGTGATCATGTTGTGGTCACGTTGTATGTTGTGGTCATGCTGTGATCAGAACGCTGCTGTCATGAGCAGCTCAGGGTCTATCCTGGTAAGTAATCAAGGTACTGAATCAAGCATGAGGGCTTCAAAGCCCATTTTCGAGCAGATGAGCAAAGCTGGCGAGCGAGCCGAGTGCAGCACTCAGAGTTGAATGCAGCATCCTTGGTCCCTCTGCTGCACAAAACTGACGAGCGAGTCGAGTGCAGCACTCAAGAGTTGAGTGCAGTATCCTTGTTCCCTCTGCTGCACTCATGTACGCATAAGCCCACGTGCGCATGGGCCCACGCTCCGCTTCTCCTGAACGCCTAGTCCCCTAAATTTGCAAACAACACGAAAATATGTTTGTGTTTACTGCATTGCGTGCAGCTTCCCCCCGACCCTCTGCTGCGCGCGCGAACGGACCTCAGCCCCCCAACGCCTTCAGTTTCAACCTCTCTCCTAGCCCAGCACCAAGTGGGTACTAAAACAAAACAACTGCGAGCTTGACTCGTCTGGTGTGCCCGGAAATGTGTGCTCCCAGTCATTGTCTGTGCTGATGAATGAGAATGGCTGACTCTTTGCGTGTTTCACCGGTGTGCTGAGATTAGGTGCACTTGTTTAATAATTGCGTTTCATTGTAAAATGATTGCATGTTTAATAATTGCGTCTCATTATAAAATGATTGCATGTTGCATAATTGCGTTTCATTGTAAAATTATTGCATGTTTAATATTAGCGTTTCATTGTAAATTATTGCATGTTTAATAATTACGTTTCATTGTAAATTGTTTGCATAGATCTCTGGTGTGCTGAGATTAGGTGCACTTCATTTGCATACATCTCTGGTGTGCTGAGGAACGTTGTGGTAGACCATGGTTACGCTTGCCGCACCAAATCCATCAATGGTGGCTTGACTCTTTTATAAGGTTGGCCAGAACCATGTATATACATTTTATATGGCTGTTTATTCGGTAATTTTCCTGCCAAAAATACCGTACATACACCGTAAATATATATGCTACCGTACATACACCGTGCACCCACAACTGTGACCCACATGATGTAAGAGCATAGTGGTATTAGTGTAACGTGTGGCTTGGTTTAGACCGGAACGTGCCTGTTGTTTTGGCAACTTTTAAACGAGCACATGATGTAAGAGCATAGTGGTATTAGTGTAATGTGTGGCTTGGTTTAGACTGAAGCGTGCCTGTTGTTCCGGAAACTTTCAAAACGAGCACATGATGTAAGAGCATAGTGGTTTTAGTGTAATGTGTGGCTTGGTTTAGACTGATTTGTGCCTGTTGTTTTGGCAACTTTTAAAACGAGCACATGATGTAAGAGCATAGTGGTATTAGTGTAATGTGTGGCTTGGTTTAGACTGAAACGTGCCTGTTGTTCCGGAATCTTCAAAACGAGCACGAGATGTAAGAGCATAACAGTACTGATGTTGTGTGTGGCTTGGTTTAGACCGGAACGTGCCTGTTGTTCTAGCAACTTCAAAACGAGCACGCTCAGTTTGTCTGGCGAAGGGTGGAAGCACGGGATAGAAACGCACCACCGAATGGTGTGCTGCATTTAAGGCATGAGAAACCTGGGATGTGCAGTCACCCCTTTGTGTGCGCCTCAAACAGCACAGGTAATAATAGGGAATGTTGAGGTAATGTTGGCGCACCCATACAGGCAAGCGCACAAAGGATCCATTACGCATGTGGGCACGTACTCACGCACACGCACACACACACGCACGCACACACACACACACACACACACACACACATACACACACACGCACATACATGTAGGTGCCAGCACAGCCCCCAAACCTCCGCCTCCGGCAGGAACCGTCCAGCCCCCCAAGCCTGCCCCCTTGTTTGGTGCAGGTGGAGGTGCCTTTGGAGCAAAACAGCCTAGTGGCAGTAGTAGCATCTTTGGTACGTTGTATTTTGTTTGCATTGAAAGATGACAGGGTGGAGCATGTTGTAAGGTCACTCAACACTAAAAGCCACGTCGTCCAGTGTAAGGGTTAGCGATTTATACATATTGACGCTCACCATACACTGACATGCCTACACTCACATGCACATACACATACACACTCACACCCACAAACACACACACACTGCAGGTGCCAGCTTTGGCCAGCCCAGCATTGGCTTCGGCGGCGGCGGGGGAGGAGGGCTGTTTGGGGCAAAAGCCCCCACCCCCCCCCCTGCTGTACCGGCCCCTCACAAACCCCCGACACCACCGCCACAACAGCAGCAGCAGCAGCAACCTGCAGGTGATACGTTGGGAAGTTCTTCTGTGTTATTCACTGCCTTAAAGGCAGAGCTCCCACTGCCGTGCTAAGGGCCAAGCAGCCCTCCATAAACTAAACATGATAACGTTCATGATAAACGCACACACACATGTACTCACACGCACAACACAAACACACACACACACATGCACACACACTCCCATTTCCCCTGGACAGGGGCCGCTGCTCCCCCTGCCGTGCCCAAGGCCAAGCAGCCCCCCATGCCCTCCATGGCAGCGGTGCAGCAGGCCCAGCAACAGCTGGCAAACGTGGCAGGGGGTGGAAGTGCACCTGCACCTGCTGCGCAAGCACCTGCTGCTGCACAAACCCCTGCTGCTGCTGCTGCTCCTACCCTTGGCATGCCCTCCCTGAACCCTACCCAGCCTGCGCAACAGCTACAAAGCAGCATCAATGCTCAGGTGTGGCAGGAGTATGTGTGTGTACCTGCGTGCGTGCGTGTTTTGTGTGTGTGCGCATGTGTGTGTGTGTGTGTGTGTTTGTGTGTATGTGGGTGTGCATGTGTATGTATCTGTGCTTGTTTTTGCGACTTTGTTCCTCATCAGTACAACAATTGCTTTTATAAATTGCTTTTTCACTTCCAACCAGCGCACATTTAGGTAGGAAAGCAGACATGTGCGTGCACGCCACACAAAGCAAGTGCATGCATCACAAGCAGCCCAGCGCAAGCAGGCATAAATTAGAGGTGCCACGATTGCCTGGATATACATGCAAACACTTGCCCCGTATG